>Ga0180007_10000688_pt1 | contig 53194 bp, 46 predicted proteins | sample MM_PC_MetaG_FD_121122 | JGI IMG/M metagenome (GOLD analysis project Ga0180007, IMG submission 121122) | Groundwater microbial communities from the Aspo Hard Rock Laboratory (HRL) deep subsurface site, Sweden - MM_PC_MetaG | ecosystem: Environmental > Aquatic > Deep subsurface > Groundwater...
TATGCCAACTATTCGCATATTTTTACTTAAAAAATTACCTTTAAGCCTTTCCTAACTTAAACTCTTACTAAATTAACTTAAACCCGTCTTCTTCACTGCCTGATTTTCAAAGATCAAAAAAACTAAACTATCTCTTTACGAGAACCTGAACTATATACTTTTATAATTTGTGAATGTCAAACAAAATTTTAATATTTCTTTAATATATTTTGGGTAAAAAGTCACTATGACCAAAGTTTTCTAAAGAATTCAAACAATGCACTGGAAGTACAGGCAATATTATCAAAACATACCTTCAATAATAGCAAAAGGAGCGATTTGTTATTGAACCCTGATCTTATAATATCTTTTTTTGCCTGCTCTTAATAAAATCTCACCATTTTCATCAAGATTACGGGCATTAATCATCAAATCACCTGACGATATGCGGTCGTTATTCACATATGCCCCCCCCTGCTCGATCAACTTTCTGGCAGCACTCCCGGATTTTGTGAGACCGGTCATGGAAAAAAGTTTAAAAACAGGAATGCCTTCCTTTAGACTATCCAAATCCAGATCCAGATATGGGACAGACTCATCTTTCGTTTCCGACTGCCCTCTGGGTATCGAACTGGATGGCAGGAGATCTTCTGAAATCGTTTTTTTACCAAACATGCTGGCTGCTGCATGAAAAGCCTTAAGCGCCTCTTCATTTCCATGGGCAAGACAAGTTGTTTCAAAGGCCAAAACAGCCTTGGCATTGTTTAATTCAGAGCCATCAAGATTTCCGACATACTTAATCTCGTTTAATGGTAAAAATGTAAACAAACTCAAAAATTTCTCGACATCTGCATCATCCGCATTAACCCAAAACTGATAATAATCATATGGTGAGGTTCTATCCGCATCGAGCCATACAGCACCGCTTGCCGTTTTCCCCATTTTAGCCCCACTGCTCGTTGTAATCAGAGGAAACGTTATTCCAAAAGCGGATTTCTGCTGTTTACGTCTTATCAAGTCGATGCCAGCGACAATATTACCCCACTGGTCGCTCCCCCCCATCTGAAGCAGACAATTGTGTGTCTCGGCAAGTTTCATGAAATCGTAAGCTTGCAGGAGCATATAATTAAATTCAATAAAACTTAGCCCTTCTTCTGAATCGAGTCGAAGCTTGTAGCTTTCTGCTTTAATCATGCGGTTTACGCTAAAATACCGGCCAATATCTCTAAGAAAATCTATATATTTCAGAGAGGTTAACCATTCTGCATTATCAATGAGACAGGCCTTTCCATCATTAAAATCAATAAATCTTGAAAGCTGATTTTTAATTCCAGTTTTATTGTTCTCAACATCTTCATGGGTAATAAACTGCCTCATTTCGGTTTTTCCGCTCGGGTCACCGATCAGCCCCGTCCCCCCGCCCACTAAAGCAATAGGCCGATGACCGGTTTTTTGCATATGGGCCAAGGCCATGATTGGAACCAGACTTCCCACATGAAGACTCGAAGCGGTGGGATCAAAACCGATATAACCAGATGCCCCTTCATCCTTCAAATATTCAAAAAGTTCATCTTCATGGGTCATATTTTCAATAAACCCGCGCTCTTTTAAGATTTCTATAACACCCATTATTCTCTCTTATTTATTCGCATAATCTACTGCGCGTGTTTCACGGATAACAGTGACCTTTATCTGTCCGGGGAACGTCAATAGCTCCTCAATTTTTTTAGCAATATCACTACTCAACAGGACGGCGTCTTCATCAGACACATTATCGCTTTCTACAATAACCCGGAGTTCGCGACCCGCTTGAATGGCATATGTATTGGCGACTCCTTTAAACGAATTGGCAATTTGTTCAAGATCTTCAAGCCTTTTGACATAATTTTCAAGAAGCTCCTTGCGCGCTCCTGGCCGGGCACCAGATAAAGAATCTGCGGCCTGAACCAATAAATCATAAACCGTTTCTGGAGGGACATCTTCATGATGAGCTGAAATAGCCTGCACAATTTTTTGAGACTCGCCGTATTTTTTTGCAAGCTTTGCACCAATCACCGCATGGGGACCTTCAACCTCATGGTCAATAGCTTTTCCAATATCATGCAAAAGCCCCATCCGCTTGGCAAGTTTAATATTCAGTCCCAATTCAGCAGCCATAATTCCACAAAGCGCTCCAACTTCAACTGAATGCTGAAGAACATTCTGGGCATAACTTGTCCTGAATTTCAATTGACCGACAACTTTGAGCAGCTCCGGATGTATATTATGCACTCCCAGTTCAAAAGCGGCATGCTCACCAGATTCCTTGATTGCCACATCAACTTCCAGCTCAACAGCTTTAACAATTTCTTCTATTCTTGCAGGATGAATCCGACCGTCTGCAATCAGTTTCAACAAAGAAAGTCTGGCCACTTCCCTTCGAACTGGATTAAAACCTGAAAGAACAACAGCTTCAGGGGTATCATCGATAATCAAATCTATACCGGTTGCCGCCTCAAGAGCCCTGATGTTTCTTCCTTCCCGGCCGATAATGCGCCCTTTCATTTCATCCTCAGGCAAAGGAACCACAGAAACTGTTCTTTCAGCCACAAAATCACCTGCATATCTTTGAATGGCTGTTGCCATAATTTTTTTAGCAACCCGGCTTGCCTCCTCCTGGGCCTCAGTGGTGACTCGTTTAACCATCTTGGCGCCTTCATGACGGGCTTCGTTTTCCATGGCGCGAAGCAAAAGCTCCTTGGCCTGTTCTGAAGTCATTCCGGAAATTTTTTCAAGCTGAACATTTTGTTCTAGAATAAGGATTTGGTACTCTTTCTGTTTTTTCTCAATATCCTCTTCACTTTTAATAATATTTTTTTCACGAACAATCAGCTCTTTATCTCTTTTTTCATAAGTATCCTGACGTTTCTCCAGACTTTCTCTTTTTTGTAGAAGACGTTTTTCCTGCCTTTTTAATTCATTTCGTATCTCATTGGTTTCCTGATCAAACTCGCTTTTCATTTTGAAAAGCCTGTCTTTTGCTTCAAGCTTGGCTTCTTTAAGGAGTGTATCAGCTCTCTGCTTGGACTCCTCTAACACCCTCATTGAATCTTCTGCTGCAGTTTTGGCCTGTTTTGTAACAAGTAGGCTTTTCATCCAGTAGGCCAAAACAAAACCAGCCCCGAATCCGAGAAGACCTATAATTATGCTGTCCATTTTAATATTCTCCTGCTCGATTTATATAAACGGCTTTGTTACCGATTATACGGGTAATAACATTTTTAAATAAAATAGGTAAATGCCCCCCATCTTTGTGCCGTGTTGGTTGGTCCTTAAACCAAAATTTAAGGTGGGCGCCCTGTAGTTTCTTTAGGCTTTTCTGTCTATGCAGAACATGCACACCAAAACAAGTGAAGGCTCCCTTTTTACTAACATTGAGCAAAAGAACATCATCCGATCACGAACACGATAGGGGGCGTTATTTTCTGCAAATTTTAATAGAAATGATGCTAAGCATCCGTCATGAGAGGGCAAGGCTCTGCAGCGTTAATAATGCTAATCTCAAGGAGAGACACAAAGTCACTGTAAATGATTATCGATTTTCTCGTTTATAGACACCAATCGATCAGACAGATCTTCCAATAAATCTTTATGGTTACTTTTAAGCTTAAAATAGTCACTTGAAATATTCAATGCTGCCAAAAGTAAAAGCCTGAAACGTAGCATCGCAGTAGACTTCTCTGCAAGTTGCTTCTCAACTTTTTCAACCTCATTTACAAGATACTCAGCAACTTTTCTCGCATTTTCAATCTCAGCCTCAGTCTTAAACCTATATGTATCTCCAAAAAGCTCTATTGTTACAATATCATCCAATGATTTTGAACACTGCCTTTCCAAATTAATATTTATTATTTTAAATCAAGACAATTCAGAAAAATCATTTAACTTAACCAGTAAGCTGTCAATTTTAGCTTGAACCATCTCCTTTTGTTCTGCCTGCCGACCTTCCGCCTCAATTTTATTTTGAAGCTCCTGTTCCAAATCTTCAATTCTATCCTGAAGTTCATTGTTTTTATTTTTTAAATTATTACAGACTTCAAGCAAATGATCTATTTTTCCTTCAAGTGCATCAACTGTATTATATATCCTGCTGATATCCATTTCCACCTCTTGAAATCTGAATAACTATATAAGCTTTTATATAAATTTAAGTCAAGATATTTTACCTGAACGCTCTCGCATTATATTTTCAACAACTTGTAATGCTTTTACATCATTTATTCCAATGATCTCGTCCTGTTCCTTGCTTATCGAAAGGCCAATTTTTTTATTCTGCAAATTTCCGACTTCAATAATATCTGTTAGATAATATTCACCCTGGGCATTATTGGGTAAGATATCTTTCAATAATAATTTTAAGCATTCTGTATCTATACAATAAATACCTGCATTAATAACTTTTATCTTTTTTTGCTCTGGTGTTGCATCCGCTTCCTCGACAATATTTGAGACCTTACCATGCACGTCTAATATTATACGACCATATCCGGCTGGGTTTTCAATTTCGACAGCCAGAAGCGAAATATCACATTTTTCATCTTTATGCTTTTGAATGAGATTCTCTATTGTTTTACATGAAATCAAAGGGACATCTCCACACAAAACAACAACACACTTTACATTATTATTTAAATAAGGTAACGCGCACATCACAGCGTGTCCTGTGCCCAGTTGTTCCGATTGTATGGCAAAGGCAATTTTATAATCTTTCTCAACAACCTTCCGGACATTTTCAGCCTGATGACCAACAACCACAATTACATTTTCGTTCGCAATATTGACCGCTGTTTCAGCCACATATGAAATCATGGGTCGCTCCAGTATCTCATGCAGGACTTTTGCCTTGTCTGATTTCATTCGCGTCCCTTTACCTGCGGCCAAAATGATAACACCGATCTCATTTTTAATGGAATCCACGCCTTCTCCTGATTTACATGACTAAAAATCTAAATACGAATATCTTAAAATATTCGAGAAAATACATATTTTTTTAATTAAATGATACAGTTATGTCGAACTATACTCTCCGTATATGAATCAAACAAAAAAGGCAACCCATTTCAAATGGATCGCCTTTCATGTATATCTATATCTATATCTTTGTCACCGCAAAAAATAAACTATCGAGAAATAGTCGACTTAGTGATTGATTGATTCGACAATTCTTAATCGGTGCATTGCTCTTGCCATTGCAGCTTTAGCTCTAATGACATCAATGTCCTTTTTTTGGGCGTCATCTTCGCCAAGCCTTTTTTCAGCCCTTTCCATGGCACGTCGGGCTCTCTCCACATCAATGTCACGTCGCCTCTCAGAAGATTCCGCAAGAACAGTCACTTTATCTGGCAGAGCTTCTGCAAATCCACCGTTAATAAAAATCTTACGCTCAGTTCCGTTTTTATCAACATAACGCAATGCCCCAATATTTAATGTCGTCAGAAAAGTTGTATGTCCGGGAAGAATACCAAACTCACCGCATGAACCCGGAGCTATCACGGTCTTGACATTTTCACTGACAACCGCTTTTTCAGGGGTAACAATTTCAAGTTTTATATAATCAGCCATAGCTTATCCTAATATTGTTCTTTAAGATTCCTTGGCCATTCTTTCAGCCTTAGCAATCGCATCTTCAATTGTACCAACAAGGTTAAATGCACCTTCAGGCAGACTATCATGCTTGCCTTCACAAATTTCACGGAACCCTTTGATGGTATCTTCAATTTTTACGTAGCGCCCCTCAAGTCCAGTAAAAACTTCAGCAACATGGAAGGGTTGTGACAAAAATCGTTGTAATCGTCTTGCACGTTTAACAACGAGTTTATCTTCATCAGACAATTCATCAATACCAAGGATGGCAATAATGTCCTGAAGTTCCTTGTATTTTTGCAGTGTCTGTTGAACAATGCGGGCAACTTCATAATGTTCTTCCCCGATATAGGCGGCGTCAAGAATTCTTGACGAAGAGTCCAAGGGGTCAACAGCCGGATAAATACCCAGCTCGGCAATAGATCGTGAAAGAACAACCGTACCATCCAAATGGGCAAATGTCGTTGCAGGCGCAGGGTCTGTCAGGTCATCCGCAGGTACATATACGCATTGAACAGCAGTAATGGATCCTTTATCGGTTGAAGTGATTCGCTCCTGAAGACCACCCATATCAACCGCAAGTGTTGGCTGATAACCAACAGCAGATGGCATACGTCCCAAGAGAGCAGACACTTCAGCACCAGCCTGAGTAAACCGGAAAATATTATCAATAAAAATGAGCACATCTGCGCCTTCTATATCTCTGAAATACTCTGCACAGGTCAGTGCCGATAAAGCAACTCGAGCACGTGCACCCGGTGGCTCTGTCATCTGTCCATAGATAAGAGCGGCTTTTTGAAGAACGCCGGAATCTTTCATTTCGTGGTACAGGTCATTTCCTTCCCTTGTTCTTTCACCAACGCCTGCAAAAACGGATATACCACCATGTTGCATGGCTATATTGTTAACCATTTCCATCATGATAACTGTTTTTCCAACACCAGCACCACCAAACATACCCATTTTACCGCCTCTGGGGAACGGCACGAGAAGATCGATAACTTTTACGCCGGTTTCAAGCACTCGAACAGACGTATCCTGTTCCGTAAATGCAGGGGCAGCCCTGTGAATAGGCATGGTTTTTTCCATGCTGACAGGACCCAATCCGTCAACCGGCCTCCCCACAACATTTAATACTCTGCCTAAGGATGCTTTACCCACAGGCATCATAATCGGGCTACCTGTATCTTTTACTTTCATTCCTCTTACCAAGCCGTCTGTTACATCCATAGCAATTGTCCTAACCACATTATCACCAAGATGCTGGGCAACTTCAACGATGAGGTTATCTTCATCGTCATTTATTACAGGGCTTGTTATCGCTAACGCACTTAGAATCGCCGGTAACTTTCCTGGTTCGAATTCCACATCCACAACAGGCCCCATAACCTGTGTAATTTTTCCTATATTTTGTCCCACAATTACCTCCTATATCATCAATATTCAGTATCTGTTAATATCAGTCATTCAGGCTATCCCTTCAGGGCCTCAGCACCGCCTACGATATCCATCAAGTCCGCAGTAATAGCGGCCTGTCTTGCCTTGTTATACAATCTCTGAAGCTCACCAACCATATCATTACAAGCTTTTGTCGCATTGTCCATTGCAGACATTCTGGCCGCATGCTCGCTTGTAGATGTTTCCAATAAGCCACTGTAAATCTGGATAAACACATTTCTGGGTAACATATCATTGAGAAGTTCTTCCGGGGAAGGCTCACAGATGTGCTCGGGCAGATAAACGTCATTCGCCTCATTATCTTGTTCTTCAACAACTTCAATAGGAGGAATCGGAAGAATCTGTTTCATGGTGGCCTGTTGTTTTCCGACACTTACAAACCTGGAAAAGACAACATGGACTTCGTCATATTTACCTGATAAAAATTTGTTAATCAGCTTATTGCCGGACGTTGATGCAATATTGAAATTAAATTTAGCACCGACAACGCCAATATATTCATCCGTGATCGTATGCTGTTGTTTTTTACACCAGTCCCGACCTCTTTTGCCAAAGGCTGTGAATGAAACCTCCAGATTTTTATCCGCATTGTTTTTTAAATAGCTTTGGGCAAGCTCTATCAGATTGATATTAAATCCACCGCATAGTCCTCGATCTGACGTGCACAAAACAATATGCACTTTTTTAACCTCTTCTCTGGGGACCAGCAATGGGCTAGAATCTTCTCCGGATTTTGAAGCCAGGCTTCCCAGCACTTCAGCAAATTTTGAAGCGTATGGACGAAAAGCCTCCATTGCCATTTGAGCACCCCGCAGCCTGGAGGTAGCTACCATTTTCATGGCGCTGGTTATCTGCCTGGTTTTTTTCACACCGGCAATTTTTAATTGGACTTCCTTTAATGTTGCCATACCAATTTACCTTTACAGCTTTTCCATGTTAGTATTGTGATAAACAAACCGTTATTTTATGGTATCCTTAAATTCTTCACCATACGCTTTTAATACCTTAATCATCAATTGCTCGATATCACTTGTAATCTTCTGCTGTTCTACCAATTGTGCAAACAATTCCGGATGATTATTGTCAATATAATCATACAGTCCAGCTTCGTATTTTGAAACAACCTCTATCGGATAATCGTTAAGGTAACCTTTGGTACCTGCAAAAAGAATAGTGACCTGTTTTTCAACAGGCAGTGGTTTGTATTGGGGTTGCTTTAAAATTTCAACCAGCCTTCGTCCTTTGGTCAAAACAGATTGTGTTGATGCATCAAGGTCACTACCAAAGGCAGCAAAGGCTTCAAGCTCTCTGTAGGAAGCCATATCAAGTCTCAACGTACCTGCAACCTGTTTCATGGCTTTGATCTGAGCCGCACCACCAACACGCGATACGGAAAGTCCAACGTCAATTGCAGGTCTGATGCCGGCAAAGAACATGGATTTATCAAGGTAAATCTGACCATCAGTAATCGAGATTACGTTTGTGGGGATAAATGCAGAAACGTCACCTTCCTGGGTTTCGATAATGGGTAGTGCAGTAAGAGAACCAGCACCTAAGTCGTCATTTAATTTGCAGGCACGTTCCAGCAGACGGGAGTGATTGTAAAAAATATCACCGGGGAAAGCCTCCCGTCCAGGTGGACGTCTGAGAAGCAAAGATACCTGTCTGTAAGCGGCAGCCTGTTTTGAAAGGTCATCATAGATAATCAATGCATGCTTGCCTTTATCCCTAAAATATTCTCCCATGGCGCAGCCGGCGTAAGGCGCCAAAAATTGAAGCGCGGCCGGTTCACTTGCAGATGCACATACAACAGTTGTATATTCCATGGCACCATGTTCTTCAAGAACGGCCACAACCTGCGCCACCGTTGATTTCTTCTGACCGGTCGCTACGTATATGCAATAAATATCTGAATTTTTTTGAGCAAGGATGGCATCAACAGCACAAGCGGTTTTTCCGATCTGACGATCGCCAATAATCAGCTCTCGTTGTCCACGACCGACGGGCACCATACCGTCAACCGATTTCAATCCGGTATACATGGGTTCATGAACGCTCTTTCTTGCGATAACACCAGGGGCAACCATTTCAACGCGTCGAAACTCTTTTGCATCAATAGGACCTTTTCCGTCAATCGGCTCACCTGTTGTCATTACAACACGACCCAACACAGCTTCACCTACCGGAACTTCAGCAATTCGTCCGGTACGTTTGACAATGTCACCTTCTTTGATCCCCATATCATCACCCATCAAGGCAACACCGACATTGTCCTCTTCAAGGTTTAAAACGAGGCCCATGACGCCACCGGTAAATTCCACCAGCTCCATCGACATAACTTTTTCAAGTCCATAAACCCTTGCGATACCATCACCTACCGACAAGACGACACCAGTTTCACTCAACTCTACCTTCTTGTCGAAATCTTTAATCTGTTCTTTGATAATCTGACTTATTTCTTCAGCTTTAATTTCCATTATACACTCTCACCCCTTTTAAAAGATTCTTTCATATTGAGCAGTTGAGTTTTTATGCTGCCATCCAGTACAAGGTCGCCTATCTTTGTCACAATACCTCCAATCAAACTGGGGTCTTGATCAGTATCCAGAATAATATCTTTACCGGTTAGCTTTGACAGGGAACTGCGAATCTTTTCGACAGCTTCAGATGACAGCGCAGTAGCTGAAACAAGGCTCGCATGGGCGACGCCTTTTAATTCATCTGCCAACTTCTGATAAAACTCATTAATACTACTCAAAAAACCAAATCGTCCCTTATCAAACAGTAAGAGAAGAAAAGATGACATCACCCTGGTTACGTCAAGCTTGCCCAGTATTGCCTGCAAAACATTTTTGCGCTGGACAAAATCGTAAATAGGATTACAGAGGATTTGAGCAAGGTCTTTCTCCTTATCCAGTAAACCGGATACTGTTTCCAATTCTTCTCTATATTTATCAATCGAACCGTCTTCTTTGCCAATAAGCAGGAGTGCCTTGGCATAACGTCTTGAAATAACAATATTTTTCACTATGCCACCACCTTGTTTATGTATTCGTCAACCAATCTTTCCTGATCATCAGATGTAATTGATTTATGAACAAGCTCCTCAGCTTTGGCCAGAGCTTTCCCAATGATTTCTTCCTGAAGCTTTACCTTGGCAAGTTTAAATTCATTATCAATATTCCTGCGGGCATGTTCTTCAAGCTTTGCGGCTGCGGCTGTAGCTTCTTCAAGTATTCTTTGCTTGGCCGCCTTCCCCTGCTCCTCATACTGAGCAATAATCTTTGATGCCTCCTGCTCAAGATGAGATATTTTTTCATTGTATTGCGCGAGTGTCTTTTCAGCATTTTTTTTCTGGATTTCAAGCTCGCTCAACTGATCTTTGATGCCTTTAATTCGTGAGCTCAATGCCTGAGATACCGGTTTACGCAAAATTAAAAATAGTCCCACTGCCAGAACAGCGAAATTCATCACACGATACCAGTCTGTGTTAAGCCATTCTTTTGCCTCAACAGGTCCGTGTCCGCCAGCTGACGATGCAAATGCAATGCCCGCAAAGAAAAGAATGGAAATCACACAGGCGCATCCCCACAACGTGATGCTAAACCGCCCCGAACCGGGCATTCGATTTAAAAGTCCCATTAAATTTCCCTCCCTAATATCTTGTGGCCAATTGCTTTTGCGAAATCATCAACCTCCTTTTTAAGGCTCACCCTCACCGCTTCTGTATCGTGCACGATCTTTTCACGGATACGAGTCAGTTCAGACTGGCCTTTCCTGTGAATTTCATCAATCATCCTGTGTTCTTCCTCTGCAGCCTCAGCCAGGAAGACTTCTTTCTGTTTCAACCCTTGAGCTCTTGCATTTTTAACGCCCTGTGAAAAAGCATCCTCTTTTTCCTTTGCGTTTTCAATACAGGTATCTATGTCCCTTTCAAACCCTTCAATTTTTTCTTTTCTCTGTGAAAGAATATTTCGAATCGGTTTGTACAGGACAAGATTTAGAACAAAAATGAGAATGATGAAATTGATGATCTGTAAAATAAGCGACACATCAACACTAACCATCGATCAATCCTCCGCCACCTTGAATGAAAGTAAATATTTATATTCTCTTTTATAGAGTTTTACACTATAATTACAACAACCTGCAAAAAATCAAATTACCGAAACCATTAAACGGAAGCTATTATCATTAAAACAAGTTTCTTGTCAAATTGTTTTTGGAAAACTCTTGACATTCGTCTCATTTCCCAAGGAAAGCTTGAGGTCTGAATTTTTATCGTGGGTTGTCACCGCATCCATGTTGCATGTGCCTGTAAACTTGACACCTGTATCAATTGAAATAACGGGTGCTTTTATATTCCCTTCAACACTGCCTGGTGAGAAGACCTCAATCTTCTCTGTTGCCTCAACAGCGCCCTTCACTTCACCCATGATAATGGCTTTTTCGACTTTTATATCCGCTTCGATGACAGCGCCTTGCCCAACAATAATCGTACCGCCAATGCTGCTTATTTTTCCTTTTACCTTGCCATCAAGGCGGATTGTGCCCTTAAAATTGATAGTTCCTTCGATATTTGTATCTGTTCCTAAAAATGTATTAATAGGCTCTGATTTTTTTTTCCGCATTTTTCCCCCTCAGGTCCTCATCTTTAACTTCTTGCCTTCTTTTGCATGATAATAAAACTTTTTTAGGCTTTGATTTTTTTCTTCAGGGCTTACTTAAAGCAACTTTCCATTTGAACTCAAAAGAAGTCAGATAAATACCATGAAATTCTCTCTATATCCCACAATAAAAATTCCAGGGCAAGTACTTTAGGTCAGCCGGTAAAAATAAACACCATTCACATTAAGCACCGGTTATTAGAGGTTTTAAGGCGTGCCATCAATCAACCATAAACCGCCTCATATTTATATTTATCAAAATGCCGATACTGATTATCGTTGTTATAACTGAAGACCCCCCATAACTGATCAATGGAAGTGGCACGCCGACAACCGGCATTAACCCCATGACCATGGCTATATTGATAAACACCTGCCAGAAAAGCATTGACGTAATCCCGACAGACAAAATCACACCAAAAGGCTCTCTGCATCCGTGAGCAATATTCAATCCCCATACAATCAACAAAAGATATATAAGGACGATTAAACCCGTACCCACAAATCCCCACTCTTCCGCAAGAACTGAAAGAATAAAATCCGTATGCTGTTCCGGTAAAAATGACAGAACATTCTGTGTCCCTTTCAAAAACCCCTTGCCGGTAATCATTCCCGAGCCGATGGCAATTTTGGATTGAATAATATGGTATCCAGCCCCTAAAGGGTCCCTGTCCGGGTTTAAAAAGGTCAGGATTCGCTGTTTTTGATATCCTTTCAGTAAAAACCAGATCAGGGGAATAGTTACAATACATACAGACATGATAGAGATAAGCGTTCTTCGTTCAATTCTTACAAAAATAGTCATTGATGCAGCGATTAAAACGATAAGCATTGCCGTGCCAAGATCCGGCTGTTTTACGATCAGCATAAAAGGAATCAAGACGATAAGAAAAGGCTTTATAAGCTCTCTTAAGGACATTCCATTGATATTTGAATATTTGGCATAGTATTTTGCCAGAAAAATAATCACCGCAAGTTTTGCAATTTCTGAAGGCTGCATGGTTACAGGGCCTAAAACAAGCCATCTCTGTGAACCGCCAACCAGTTTCCCAAACACCAAGACGCTTGCGAGAAGTGCAATACTGGCGATATACAGCCATATCCCCCATCTGTCCAAATTTTTATAATTGATAAGAAATGAAAAAAACATCAGCACAAGACCTGCCCCAAACCAGATGAGCTGTTTGATAAACAAGACCCGATTAGGTATAATTTCCCCTGCTGCGACAGCACTGTACAGGATACCCATCCCCATCAATCCAAGCAACAATGTGACGCCAAGAAGAACCCAGTCAAAATACTCTATCAATCGCCTGTCAAACATATGCGTTACCTATCCTGTTTTAATTCATCACTGTTGAATCAACCCTCATTCAGCAAATACTGTTTGATCAGCTCCCGTGCAATCGGACCAGCTGCACTGGAGCCATGTTCACCATGTTCAACAATTACTGAAATAGCAATTTTGGGTTCTTCATAAGGTGCGAATGCCACAAACCATGCGTGAGGTTGAAGATGCCGTGGGTCATCTGAACCAATACCCTCGTCGCTGGCTTTTCGACTGACAAGTTGTGCAGTACCTGTTTTTCCACAGACCTCTATTGTTTTTAAATGCACAATCCATGCCGTACCTGAAGTTGTATTTACCGCCTCCCAGAGGCCCTTTTTGACAATATCGAGAACCTCTTTTGAAACCGGTAGCCTGCCTGTAATTTTATGCTCACCCGATGATACCTGTTTGCCTCCTGCAGTTATGACTGATTTCAGAACAGTCGGTTTAAATCTCACACCATCATTGGCAACTGCTGCAATTAAGGCAACCATCTGAACGGGTGTCGCCAGATTATACCCTTGCCCAATTGCGATGGAAAGCGTTTCACCGCTATGCCAGGGCTGCCCAAAACGCTGTCTCTTCCATGAGATTGTAGGCACAAGCCCCTCAGCTTCACGGTCAAGGTTAATACCAGTGGGCAGCCCTAAACCACATCCTTTGGCGTACCATGCCAGCTTTTCTATCCCCAGTTTCTGGCCGACCTGATAAAAAAACACATCACAGGACATGGAAATCGCTTTTACGACACTGACATGACCATGCCCGCCTTTTCTCCAGCACTGAAAAATTCGGTCACCGTACTTGTAAAAACCCGGGCAATAAAACTCTGTATTCTCATCAATCACGCCTTCTTCAAGTCCAGCTATGGCCGTCACAATTTTATAGGTTGATGCAGGGGGATATTCGCCTTGTGTCACTTTATTGACCATAGGTTTATGGGGATTTGACAGTAAGTCCTGCCACTCTTTTGTGGTCAGTCCATCCACAAATATATTCTGATCGAATGAAGGGCTGTTGGCCATAGCCAGAATTTCGCCATTTGTGGGATCCATTGCCACCACTGCTCCCACTTTATCTTTCAGAAGTTCCTCAGCCTTTCTCTGAAGTGGCAAATCAAGTGTCAGTATGACATTATGACCTGGAATGGCATCAACCGTATCAATGACGCGTACGACCTGGCCGGTTGCATTTACTTCTACCTGGCGTCCGCCTCTCTTGCCTCGAAGAACATTTTCATAGATTTTTTCAACACCAAACTTGCCGATATAATCGCCGCTCCTGACCTCAGGATATTGCAAACCTCCTATTTCTCTGGCGCTTGCTTCCCCCATATATCCTAAAAGATGTGCCGCGCTTTCTTTATGGATATAATGCCTTAAGGGCTTAATATCTACAAATACACCTGGCAGGCTGTATTTATGCACTTCCACCGCTGCCAGCAAATCCCGTCCGATATCCTTTTTCAACAATATGGGTTTATAGGACAAATCCCCCTTATATTTTTTAATTTCAGCCATTAACTCTTCAGGAGGGACTTGAATGCACGCAGACAATGTTTCAAGTGTTTGATTAAGATTGCTGGTGTCTTTTGGGATAATGCTTAAATCAAAAGCAGGCCTGTTATCAACAAGCATTTCGGAATGCCTGTCAAATATGAGTCCTCGGGGTGCATCAATACTCTGTAACCGGATGCAATTATTCTCCGAAAGCCTTCTGAACTCCTCTCCCTCGATAACCTGAAGGTAAAAAAGCCGTATAACAAGGATAGCAAAGGCAGCCATGACAATAAACACCATCATGATCAAGCGCTGCTTATACCATTCTATATCTACGCTGTTTGTGTATATTTTCAATGTCGATCCTGTTAATTTATATGCACGTCTTTATGGCTCAACACATTTACAGTCACGAAGATAGGCATCACTATAGCCGGTTATTTTTTCTTTTCAGATCGATCTCCCGGCAATACGGGAATCCCTGTACGTTCATGCATTTTTTTTACCAGAATAATGGCAGGGGGGCCTGTTATCGTCCCCCAAATAATCTGGGAAAATATTTTATGTATATCACTCACCAATAATCCCGAAGGTAAAGCTATACCCTTTGAGACCATCAAAAAAATACTGTTTTCGAGCAAAATCCCTATTAACACTGTAAAGGGAAGCAAAATCATACTACCGGCGTTTAAAAATTGAATCAGCCATTTTACAATGATGAGAAGCCAGAAATAGGTCGTTGTATGTGCCCAGAAAGGACTTCCGGACAGGCCATCCATGAAAACACCAACGATAAAGACAACGGCAACCCCTTCTGAAACAGGTCTGAAAAGCCCGACATAGATAATCAATACAAGTATAATATCGTACACGTGTCGGATAAACGGGGAGTTCACGAGAATAACTGTTTGAAAAACGACAATGATAAAACTTATGATAAAATAAAATAAATATGTCATCTTGGACGCTCAGTATTATCCTGTCGAAATATGAAACAGACAAGAATCCAATGTATTATAGTAATGAAAAATAGAATATGACCGGCGACATATGGGCTGGTTAGCGTATTAAGGATTGATAACGACCAGAACTTCCTCAAGCTTTTCAAAATCAACATAAGGCGTCACAATGACCTCCTGAAAAATGCCAGAATTCCTTTTGGTGACTTCCGAAACTTCACCTATCCTTAACCCTTTTGGATATACCCCATCCAGTCCAGATGAAACAATTGTATCGCCAACACTGATTTCATGTTTTCGTAAAACATACTCCAAAATGCACTGATTGGTTGATTCACCCTTTATAATGCCACGTGCCCGTGTCCGTTGGACCAGAGCATCAACCGCACTATTGCGGTCTATGATTAAAAGCACTTTTGAATAATTATCAGTGACTTCGATAATCTGACCGGCAATGCCTTCAGGCACTACAACAGGAGCCCCCTTCTCAACACCATTGGTTTTACCTTTGTCAATAACAATTGTTTTAAACCATGAAGAAGGATCTTTCGCGATAACTTCTGCTGCAAGGACGTTTGTGGAATAGCTTTTGTGGAAATTCAGGAAACTTCTCAAACGTTCATTTGAAATTTCTATTTCCGTGCAACGGTTATTTTTTTCAGCCGCAATGAATAATTCTTTTTTCAATGCATCATTTTCTTTTGCCACGGAAATGAGATTGAAATAATATTTCCATATATCATGAACGCAATCCATGGTAAGCGAAACGAATTTCTGTAAAGGCCCGACTATTGTAATCGCAACAGGTCCCACATCACTGGCAGGCAAACGGTTCCGGCTGGAGACCGTTAACAGTAAAATATTGGCAGCGATCAGAATGATCAATGCAACAACCATCACCGTCTTTTTTGAAAACATGGATTATGAGATTACGACCTGTCTTAATATTTCAATGCTATCCAAAGCTTTGCCTGAACCTAATGCCACGGTTGATAACGGATCTTCAGTCACTGTAATTGGAAGTCCGCTTTCCTCCCTGAGCAGTTTATCAAGGTTCGTTAACAAAGCGCCTCCGCCCGTAAGGACGATTCCCCTGTCAACAATATCCGCTGCCAGTTCAGGAGGTGTCTGCTCCAAAGCGATTTTCACTGTTTCAACAATCGCATCGATCTGCTCACTGATTGCCACACGGATTTCTTCAGAATCAATTGCGAGGATTTTGGGAATGCCTGAAACCAAATCCCGTCCTTTCACCTCAATGGTTTCGAGATTCTGAGGGTCTGGATAGGCATTACCTATAGTTGTTTTTATAATTTCGGCAGTTCTTTCGCCAATCAGGAGATTGTATTTACGTTTGATGTACTGCATAATCGCCGAATCCATCTTATCGCCTGCAACTCTCAATGACCGGCTGTAAACAATACCTGCGAGGGATATGACAGCAACTTCTGTGGTGCCGCCACCAATATCGACGACCATGTTGCATGTGGGCTCTGTAATGGGAAGCCCCGCGCCAATCGCAGCGGCCATGGGTTCTTCGATCAGAAAAACCTCTCTTGCCCCTGCAGATTCTGCGGATTCTTTCACAGCACGCTTTTCAACTTGCGTAATACCGGATGGTACGGCAATAATAATACGGGGCCTCACAAATGTCCGTCTGTTGTTATGAACTTTTCTGATGAAGTGTTTCAACATGGCTTCGGTTACTTCAAAATCCGCAATAACCCCATCTCGCATGGGTCGGATTGCAATAATATTACCAGGAGTTCTGCCGAGCATATTTTTTGCTTCAAGACCAACAGCCAAAACCCTGTTTTTCATTCTATTGTCCGTCCGAACCGCAACAACCGATGGTTCACTCAGAACGATCCCCTGACCCTTCACGTATACCAGTGTATTTGCCGTGCCAAGATCTATGGCCAAATCACTCGAAAAAACACCCAATAACGAATCAACAAGACTCATAATTCCCCTTTATTTAAAATAGATAGTTGATGGTTGATGGTTGAAATCTATCCGTTCCTTCTTCATTATCTGGAACCGCCCCACAGGATATCACTACTATCTGGACTGTAAAATCAAACGCAGCAAAAAACCGGCAACCTCTGCTCGGCAACGTAAAAATTATTCTACCATTATTATTGACACCCCTGAGCCATGAAGAAATAAGATAGCATCAGGTCATTCACTGGCAAAAATATATAAACTGCGGAAATTCAAAAAAATCGGTATCAAAAATACATAACCATTACAAGGAGAAAATGGTAATGCGTGATAATAGTTTAAACCATTCACGAATTCAATCTTTAAAATTTTTTTTACTTGATATAATTGTTTCCAGAACAACATCGTGAATTTTGGGCCTGAATATTTTTATCTTTTCATTGCTTCTTGAAGGGTGAACCCTGTTTGTAAGAAGAACCACTATAATCTCCCGATCCAGGTCCATCCAGAATGAGGTGCCGGTAAAACCCAGGTGCCCCACACTGGTATCAGAAAAGTAACGGCCTGAACTTGAACCGATTTTTGACGGCAAATCGAAACCCAGTGCTCTGCCTGTACCAGGCTGGGGTGCAAAAAATATCCTTAGCACATGTTTATCGACAATTCCCCTTCCGGAATTTCCTTTATATACTGACAAAAGAAACCTTAATAAATCAAACACGGCCCGGGCTGTTCCAAAAAGTCCGGCATGCCCCGCTATCCCGCCTGAAGCATAGGCATTATCATCATGCACAACGCCTTCAAGCAGCCTTTTGCGCCACGGGCAGTTTTCGGTTGCGGCATATACATAATGAGAACGCCCATCCGGCACATTTTTTTCATATTTCATCCCCGGAAAAAACAGCGGTACAATTTCCAATGGGCCATATATTTCCTGTTCCAGAAAAAGGTCCAGTCTCATGCCGGAAATGGTTTCAACAATCCAGGAAAGGATCATGAATCCGATATCACTATACTGCACGGATCCGCCTGGGGGATGAATCAAGGGCTCATCAGCCAACAGGGCATGCAGCTTTTCTTTTCTCACCTTTTCAGGAAAACATATCAGTTTTTCAAAATAAGGCTGATATGCTGGCAACCCGGATGTATGATTCAACAGTTGGCTGATTGCAATCCATGCTTTATCTGTGTTCTTAAAATCCGGTAAGACATCTCCCAGGCTGTCTGTCAGCTGCAATAATCCACGCGCCATCAGTTTCATAACAGCAAGCGTTGTTGCAAGCGGTTTGGTCAGTGAAGCCAGGTCGAAAACAATATTATCAGTTACCGGAACACCTGAATGAATCTTTGTAACGCCAAACCCTTTATGAAATATAAGGTTTCCTTCCACTGAAGCCAGAAGGATTCCTCCAGGGAAAACCCCCTCATCAATAGCCTGATTCATCATTTCTTCAATACGCGTTGTTTTCATATCATAAGAGGAAAAAAATTATCCATGCAGGCTTCTCTGAAACTCAGGCCATATTTGCTGATATCGGCATTTGTATTAAACCGATTTAGAATTATATTCACGACGGATTGATCATCAGTATTCCGCGATCTGCATCAACTACCGCAAAGGCTCCTATGGGTATGGTGACATTTGCATGACTATGGCCAATTTCCAGTCCCCCAACAACAGGGATCTCGTGCTTATGGAATTTTTCATGAAACAGCTTATAAATCAACTCAATATCACCACAGTTTTCAAAGGCTCCCAGCACAACACCGTTCACATGATTAAAACTGCCCGTCAGTTCCATCTGGGTCAGCATGCGGTCAATTTTATACAGGGGTTCGTCAATATCTTCCAGGAACAAAATATGCCCGTCGTAATCCGGCATAAAAGGCGTGCCCGTCAAATGACACAACGTCGCCAGGTTACCACCTATTAAAGGTCCCTCTGCCTGGCCGGCCTGAATTGACGCCAATTGATCAAAATCAGCTTGATACGATTGCCCGGAGGTCAATGCACCCTTTAGCACGTCTATCGTTTGCATGGGTGCATCGGCCAATGTCGTTACAACCGGCCCGTGATAGGTGACAACACCACTTTTCAAATAGATATTCACAATAAGTGCGGTAATATCGCTGAAACCGACCACTATTTTGGGGTGTGCCCGGATTGAATTAAAATCGACAAGGGACAAGATGCGCAATGTTCCAAATCCGCCACGCGCACAAATCAGAGCTTTTATTGCCCTGTCCGCAATCATTTGGTTAAAAATGTCAGCCCGCTGATAATCTGGTGCAGCCAGGTAGGATTCAGGTGAAAACAGATCATCGGGCACAACCACCTGAAACCCCATGTCTTTTAATACCTCGATTCCCTTACCAAACCGGTCCATATCCGCAGAACCGGCAGGAGCAACAATGCCGATTGTATCACCAGTCGTCAAACTATCCGGAATTATTTTCTTTTGGTCATTCACGATGATTCCTGTTTCAAATCCTTGACATGTTAAATTTTAAGTGTTAGGTACCTTTTGTTTTGATCGGGGTGTGGCGCAGTCTGGTAGCGCACTAGGCTGGGGGTCTAGTGGTCGGAGGTTCAAATCCTCTCGCCCCGACCAGACAATTCCTTCCTAGTATTTCAATCCATATCCATCGACCAACCGTAATATCAGCCTGGATAATATATTTCAATAGCGAATGCATTGGCCGGGTTTATGATTAGTAAAACTAATATTTTTAAATCGTTAGACAGCCGTTCTTTCTTTAAAAATAAATCCGGAATATTCATTTTAATTGTTGACGCATGTCTAAAAAAAATGTAGATACCGGAAATTATCAATATGCGGAGACATTATGCACATTGTCTTTTGCTAATCGGGTTTTTTTAAAAGAAGAAATGCTCTTTAACTATAAAAAAAACCGGGCCTGGGCCGAAAACGTTCAGATAATTATGCAGATCGGCCTGACGATGGCTGGCTGCATTATTTTTTGTTTGTTTGTCGGGATTTATATCGACAAATGGCTGGGTATAAAGGGAATTTTCACAACGATCTTTACCATATTGGGCGTTATTGGCGGGGGAAATGTCGTTTATCGTCAGATTCTTGAAGTGACAGAACAAGATAAAGAAAACAAGAAGATTACAGATAATGGAGACTCTTAGAGAAACACAAAAAAAATACTGCTCTAAAGCACTTTCATCTGCCATCGTTATAGGATTCATATCCATATTTATAGACCAAAGCGCTATCGGTAAAGGACTTATATTGGGAGCCCTTTTCAGTATTTTAAACTTTATTCTGATGGGTGAAGCCATCCCTCTTCGAATAGGGAAGACAAAAGGAAAGGGTTTTGCAATATCTCTTGGCTCAATTTTCTTCCGTTATCTTCTATTATCCATCCCCATCGTTATGGCAATCAAGCTTGACAATTTCAATCTTATATCGACTGTCATCGGCATATTTTCTATTCAGATCATACTATTATTAGAACATCTGTACATTTACATAGCATCCATCATTCGTAAACAGACTTAATATGGAATCATCATGCAAGAATTAGGAAAAATTCATCAACTGATTATTCATTTTATGGGGCATGACCTGACATTCAATGTTGAAGTCATGATTATGACCTGGATTGTCATAGCCTTCCTTATTATATTTGGAATTTCAGCCGCGGGGAAAAAAAGCATTCTGCCTGGCCCCATACAGATAGTTGGCGAATTGTTTGTAGAACAATTTTTCTCTCTTGCAGAGGAAACGATCGGAGAGGAATTAGGAAAAAAATATGCACCTCTGATCTGCGCGCTATTTATGTTTTTGGTGCTTTCAAACTGGTTGGGGATTATCCCCCATCTCGATGAACCAACCAAAGATTTAAATACGACGCTTGGACTGGGACTTATGGGGTGTTTTATCGCCCACTACACCGCAATCAAAGAAAAAGGTTTGAAAACATATCTTAAAGGTTATATAGAACCGTTTTTCATGATGTTGCCCTTAAATATTATCGGAGAACTGGCAAATGTCGTCTCTATCTCTTTCCGTCTTTTCGGAAACATCATGGGAGGCTCCATTATTATATTGGTCGTTTCTTATCTGACATATAGTCTATTTCTACCACCCTTTCTGAATGCGTTTTTCGGGTTTTTTTCCGGTACAATCCAAGCATTTGTTTTTACCATGCTCACAACAGTTTATATTGCGTTAAAGGCAAAATAATCAGTGAAAATATCCAAATAAATTATCAATAAACATAATCAACAGGAGGATAAAATGGCAATAGAAGGCGCAGATATTATAAAAGCAGCAGCATGCCTTGGGGCAGGAATTTCAATGGGATTAGGCGCAATTGGGCCGGGTGTTGGTGAAGGAATGGCTGCCGCCAAAGCGTGTGAAGCAATCGGTAGAAATCCTAGTGAGGCGGGTCTTTTAACCAGAACTATGCTTGTTGGTCAGGCAGTTTCCGAATCTACCGGAATCTATTCTCTGGTTATCGCATTACTATTGCTGTTTGTTGTTTGATCGAAGCTATTTATGGGCAATAACTAATGGAACTAATTGAAAACATTGCACTTATAACTGTAAACGCGACAATGGTATTTCAGGTGCTCTCTTTCCTGATATTTCTGTTCATTATCAACCGCATCATGTTCCGTCCGTTGCAGGCCGTAATGAAAGACCGAAGTCAGTATATAGAGGATCTGAAACAGAAGGTTGTATACTCTAAACGTGAGACGGAGGAACTTCTTGTCCAGCTAAAGGAGCGTGAGTTAATGGCGAAAGAAGAGGCGCTCCAATTTCAAAAAGAGCTGGAAATTGCGGGAAGCAAAGAAGCTGCCGACTTACAGAAAGAGACCCAGAATGAAATCAGCAAACATACGGAAATAGCAGAGAAAGAGGTCCATCTTCAAATTGTAGAAGCAAAAAAGCACCTTAAAGAAGAATCTGAATCCATCGCCTATGCAATCATGGAGAAAGTCTTGAACCGGAGGTTATCCTGATGAAAATAAACCGTTCACCCTACCTAAAGTTCGTGTCTATTATCCTGGGTGCGCTCTTTTTTATCCATTTTTTACCGTTTGACGCATTTGCTTCAGAGGCTGGCGGATGGCGCCCCACATATGATCTTATTATGAGGTGGTTGAATTTCTTTATTCTCGCATACATTATCGTTCGATTCGCCAAAAAACCGGTAGTTAATTTTTTAAAGGAAAAAAAAGATAAAATCGCTCAGGAAATTAGCGCGGCGGAACAACAGAACTTAGACGCGCAAAAGAAAAATGCTGATATGCTTGAAAAAATAAAAAGAGGAAATGAGCATATTTCCAGTATCAAACAGAAAATTATCGAAGAGGGTGAGCGAAAGAAACAGGAGATCATCAGGAACGCCAAAAATCAGAGTATCTTAATTTTAGAGAAAACTAAAAAGAAAATAGAATATCAAGTATATTCTGAAAAAGAGAAATTGAAGTCGGAGTTGATAGAGTCGGCCATAGGAATTGCAATGGGAAAACTCCCTAGTGCAATAACCAAAGAGGACAATCAGAAATTCATAGATAATTATCTCGCTTACAAATTTTCCAAATAGGACGGCGAGCGGTTACGACATATCTACTTTCAATCAGGTTCCTCTTTTATTATAGTAAGGTATTGAGATAATGGATATACAATCATGGATAAGGGTTTCAAGTGTTGTGGGTGCAGGCGTGTCTATGGGGTTTGGTGCCATTGGATCGGCTGTAGGTGAAGGATATGCAGCCGGATGCGCCAATGAAGCCATGTCGAGACGGCCGGATATGTATAATGACATCGCAAGAACGATGCTTCTCGGCCAGGCTGTCGCAGAATCGGCGGCGATTTTCAGCTTACTGATCGCCATGCTCCTGCTCTTTACCGGCGGATCATCAACATCACCCCTTGCCCCATTTGGATTGATTGCAGCAGGTATATGCATGGGAATCGGCGCCATCGGTTCGGGGATCGGATCAGGACTACCAGCGGGTGCGGCGACCATCGGTATCGCGAGACAGCCTGCCTCCAAAAGCCAAATCACCACGACCATGTTGATCGGTGCGGCCATCACGCAAACATCGGCCATTTACTCTCTTGTAACATCATTTCTTCTGATTTTCATGGACTATTCGGCCAGACCCTTTGCCCCATTTTGGGCGGCACTTTTGGGCGCCGGAATTTCAACCGGCATTGCCGCCATAGGATCAGGCGTAGGCGAAGGTTTTGTCGCACAAACAGGCGTCGAGAGTGTCGCCCGTAATCCAACAGCCATGAGCCGGGTAGTGAACGTCATGATGTTGAGCATGGCGGTGGCAGAAACGACTTCCATATATGGCCTTCTAATCGCCATGATACTCTTATTTAAAACCTATCCGGCCACAGCTTCATTAGCCTCAGCCGCCGCTCTATTAGGGGCCGGTATCTGCATGGGAATCGGAGCAATCGGTCCAGGTATTGGAGAAGGGCTTACAGGACAACAGGCCATCCGTTGGATTGGCCGAAACGAAGAAGCCACCCCGATTATTACACGAACCATGCTTGTGGGTCAGGCGGTTTCTGAATCAACAGGTATTTATTCGCTCGTTATCGCCTTTATCATGATCTTTGTGGTGTAGATTTATTCCATTTCCCCAAAGCAGTTAAAAGGAACAGTTCCCAATGTGGACTGTTCCTTTCGATATTTTTCAGTATGGGTTTAATTGCAGAAATATCCAGGATTTTTTCAAAAATATTGACTCCCGGCCCCTTTTCAAGTATCCTGTCTCATCATTTACTTCAAGCAAACCTGATTCGGAAAAATATCAACTTATATAAGATCACGATACGATTCCGGATGTAACCTCTTGACAAATAGGGTTTAATTTTCAAAACAGAAAGGAAATTAACACATGATTCATTTAAAAAAAATAACAGGCGTTTTACGTAATGCAGGGATCATTCTGGTGTTTTTGCTGGGATTGATCACTATTGTTGCAAGCGGTGGCGGTGGCGGGTCATCTAAAAAAGGGGATTCAACGGCCATTCCGGACCCGGTTGCAGATGCCGGTACAGACCGGACAGGCGTGACCACGCAAAATCTTAGCAGCCCGGATACCCATGAAATCGTTTTTCTTGATGCGGCATCCTCTACAGGTAACGAATGGGCCTGGTCCCTGGTAAGCCAGACCGCTTCCGGGACTTACAAGTTTACCTCCGCCAATACACAGGTAACCGGTTTTTACGCCAATCAGGCGGGTGAGTATACCTTGCAGCTTCAGGTCGGTAACGGTAAAGGAAAGACCGAAACCGATACGGTCGTTGTCAAACTGATCGATGACATGGACAATGATGGTCTTGAAGATGATAATGACCTGGACAGGGACGGGGACGGGTTCCTCAATACTGCGGATTTATTTCCCGATGATAAAGCCTCCCATTATGATTTTGATAGCGACGGCACCGGTAACTATTACGAATCCGATGTGGATGGGGACGGTATAAGCGATATCACAGATGATTTTCCGTTGAGTGCAACAGCGTCTGTCTTCAGCACATACGCCGAATCGACGGAGACCTCCGCATCCAATCAGAATGACGGCATCGGCCGCTCGGAAACAGCCGGAAGCGTTCCCCGAACCATTACCGGAGCGATTTCTGCCACAGGCGGACGAACCGATATCGATTATTTCAACATTTCCTTCAGTACCGCCGGTCGGTACAGCGTGATACTGACAGGAGCTGATACGGATATGACGCCTGCAATCGCCGTTATGGAGAGCACCGGCGCAGCGGTAAATTCCACCACGGCCAATATTCCTTATATTGCCGGATCAACCGCCATTTCTATTTATATTGGGACAACCGGCAACTACTATTTGAGCGCAACTGACAACCTGGGCAAGAGCAATGCTGACTGGACTTACACCATTAAAATTTTTGTGGATGAGGATCTGGATGGCGTGCCCGATGATCTGGAAAAAGCGCTTGACAGTAACCACCTGACCGCAGACAGTGATGGCGACGGTATCTCCGATTATCTCGAAATCTATAAGGCAATCAGCAACTGGACCCTCTATAAAGACGCCGACAACGACGGACTGCCCCCCTGGTGGGACCTGGACAGTGACGGTGACATGATACCCGATGCAGTTGAATATTTCGATGAAGATGAACGATCCGATCTTTCGGCAACAGCTTTGGCAAGTCTGAATGACGCAGATGCAGACGGCATTCCCAACTTTATAGATGATGACAGTGACGGAAACAGCATTGATGATGCTGATGAATATGGTGCCAATCCAACCAATCCCGATGACACGGACAAGGACGGGACCCCGGATTATGCGGATGTGGATGACGACGGGGACGGCATTCTTGACGTAAATGACAATGACCGTCTCACGGCCCTGACCTCGGCGGATTTATCCGATGACGAAGAAATCATGTCCATTGATCGGCTATATAACAACACGGTCGGCACGGACAATGTGGCCCGTTCAGACGATTCCGTAACCATTTATGGCGCAAATCTTCCATCCGCAACCACCTCGACCTGGATCACCATCCGGGGGGAAAATGGCGTCATCAACCTGAATCCCACAACCATCGATACGGATACGCTCACCTTTACCTGGCCTTCGGATTTTGCAAGCGGCCTGGTTGAAGTGTTCATTGCATCAGGCGGAACCTATTCCAATTCTTTGGGAGTGGTTATCCCGGCTTCGAACGCGCCGATTTTGACAGATGTCACAGTTAACGCAGGAAGTGGGTCAGTGACCTTTACCGGTTTAAACCTGAACGACACCCTGACGGTATATTTTTCTGAAGCGTCGACCACTTCCTCCAACAGCTATGGGTCAGCAACATCCTTTACCGTTTACATTCCCTATGGTGCAAAACGGGGGGATGCATATGTGTCAGGATCAGGCGGTTCTTCCAATGTGATCTGGGTGGATCTGGCGCGATCGTTTTCAGGCTCCATTACCCTTCCTGTCGGCAGTTCCGTAAGTATGACTTCGCTTGATGTCTCCTGGGCATTGTCTCCGGATACTGAAATCAATCCGGATTCATCAGGATATTTCACCACCACAGGTGCATACAACGGCCCGACCACCGTTACGGCTATGGTTGAGGACACAAATGCGTCCACCTATACCTATGCGGTTTTCCTGGAAGCGATATCCCTTCCCGGCGATTACTCTATTACCCTCAACAGCCAAAGCACGGCTCTGGCTCTGGTATGGGATGCCATAGGCGTTCAGGGCCTTGTGAGCGAAACCAGCTTAGGGTCAGCAAAAACCCTACTGCAGGGTCTTTCGGAGATCACTGATTTAGGGAGCCTTTTGGAAACCAAACTTGCAAAAGATCCGTATGTGTTGAACAAAAATAATTCGGATATCACGAAAAAGATGAAAACCGCTATCACAGCGGCTGCAGAAGCGATTTCCGATGGGATTTCCGACCAAACGCTTACGCCGGCAGTCAGTCTTGCCGCCAGTTTAAGCAAGCAGTTGAGAGCACTGTCTGACGCGACCATCACACCGACGGAAGTGGATGACATTATGGTGACCGCAGGCGATGATGGCAATGTATCGGTTGAAAACGATACCCAGCTTTATATGTCTGTAAAAATTACGGCCTCAAACGGCAAGGTATTACAGCCCCACATCTCAGGAATTCGAGGCATGGCAGGTCCTCAGGGTTATGGCCTTCTGTTCTGGGCCGCCACTTCGAGCTTCACACAGCCAAAAGGACAGAACTGCACGGTCCAGGTGGTGACCCCCGGATCTGACAAGGCATATGATCCCAAAATCGCCGCCAGCACGGATATTTATAAATGGCTGGTTGTTCGAACAGTTGTTGAGCGGGTGCTTTGGCCACCGATTTCATCGGTAATCTCTGTCAAGATGAACCCCGGAGACCTGGCCAGTATCATTTTGAACAATGCCCTTGGCATGCCCGGTATTATCGACGATTTTGCTCAAGGAAATGTCGCGGATGGTGTGAAAGGGCTCGTTATGGCCTTGTGGCAGGATCTGTCCAGTGCCCCTCCAGGCCCCATTACCAAGGCAATCGCCGTCCGTTATGGTGCCGGGTTTGCCGAAGAAGCCATTAAAAAGCTTGCTGCCAAGATCGGCGTGAAACTCATACCGGGCCTGGGCTGGGTCAGTGCAGCCTATGACGCAGCAGGCCATGTCAGCAATGGCGTCAACGCTGGAAAGGCCGTAGACGATCTCATCCGGACAGACAGTGTGATTGACTTTAACGTAAAATTCCCCTTGCAGATCGACTCCGTCGAACCCTCTAAAGTCAAGCCGGACGGAAAGGATAAAAAATTCCTGATCAAAGGATTGGGCTTTGGGGAGATTGTTTCAGGCTATGTATTCACAACCACCTATCGTCCGCGAATCACATTCACAGACAATAAAGGGTATGAAACCACCAATGAACCTGATTATATCAGCGGAGACGGCACCAAGATGAGCGTAACGGTTCCGGGATGGTTCCTGGATGAGTACACCGAGGGACCGCTCGATGTCACGGTACTTCACCCGAAAAACATCGCTTCTTCCACGGTGACAAAAGAGGATGCCGTGGAAATCGTCACCAAAGTCGAAATCAGTTCGATTTCTCCGGATCAAGGTGGCTCAGGTGTTCCGGCCACGGTGTATGGGGCTGGCTTCAGCAATATTATTTCAGACAACGAGGTCATGGTGGGACCAGGCACGGCATTGATCAGCAGTGCTTCGGAAACCGCTCTGAAGATTGTCATTCCCAACTCGCTTACCACAGGTGAATACGATGTGAAAGCAAGAAGCCGCTTTGACGGAACCTGGTCTGACTGGTCGAATACAGTCACCTATGAAGTGATCCAGGGCGATATCGTGGTCACAGTCTCAGACAATGGCGGTGCCAAGGATGATGCGTTTGCGCTCTATGTGGATGGCGTGTATAAAGGAACCATGTATGCAAGTGATTCCGATTACACCGACGTCTATACAATGAGCCTTTCCGCCGGAAGTCACACGGCCATGCTTCTGGGCGTTGAAGCGCCGGACAGTGTGGGTACCTATTCCATCAGTTTTTCAGGTGTGGGAACCGTTTCGGGTGATGCCACCTCCGGGGAAGATCTGGTGCCAGGGGTCAGCAAGTATTATACGTTTGAAGTCAGTGTGGCCACAACCAAGGCCCCATCATTGATAAAAGCGTTCAAATATCTGCCCAAAGTCCCGGATAAGGAAACAGCGTTGATGCGTAAAAAGAAATAAATCGTCCATAAAGGATTTTAATAAAAAAGAGCGCCTCTTGTAGTATGGGGCGCTCTTTTTTTTATCCCTGTTTCATTTCATATTTCCCTTCACGATGCATGACAATGCCTTTCTTAATACCCCATGAAAGGGCCTGTTCCATGACCTTGAAGCGTAAAGGATCGGCATAATCGGTGTCTTTCCCCTGATCGACCGCCTGTTTGACTTGAATAAAAGCCCTGAAAAAAGTCACCGCCTGATAAAGTGTTACCATTGCCACAACAGCGCAAATCCCGGCGAGCCATATGATCTCTTTCAGAAAAGGGATGACAATGATCAATCCAACACTCATTGATATGAAGACCATGCCTACCAAGCCATAATAGAACAACCGGATTTGAGGGCGGTCATGACAGCCTGCGGTAGCCATAGGACCACGCGTCTTCCGGAACGCGTCATTGAGGCCTGCATACCAGATTTCGATAAGGGTTTGTTTATCCTGCATATTTTGGTTTCTCCTGTGATCGATTATTATTTAGTGTTGACATGATCAAACGCCTGAACCATAAAATGGTTGCGCCTTGATTGTCAAGCACGGGTAAAACGAATCCATGGGGAAATGTCATCATTTAAAGAAATAACGCAGCATGGTTTTTGACTATTCAACACTTGTTACATTGAGGAAAACACATCCGGCATGGCGGCTGTTGGTGGCAGATCACAGTCCCCTGATCGCCGCTTTTCTTCATAAAATATTTATCATACCCAATATGCGAACCTTAAGCCGGGCAGACCTTTCCTCCGCCCTTGAGGATTACCTGTATGGGCTTCGTCAGAGTGAAGGGGAAAATGCGTTTCCAAGAAGCGCCGAAGCCTATCTGGATGACTGGGCAAGCGATGACAAGGGCTGGCTCAGAAAATTCTATCCCCAGGGATCGGACGAGGTTCACTATGATCTGATGCCGGCGGTTGAAAAGGCGGTGGCCTGGCTTGAAAATCTGGTTCAGCGGCCATTTATCGGAACCGAATCCCGGCTCATGACGGTGTTTGAACTGCTGCGCCAGATGGTGGAAGGCTCGGAAGCTGATGCTGAGGCACGCATCCGGGAGCTTGAAAAGCGAAAAGCCGAGATCGAAAGAGAGCTTGATCGGGTCCGTTCCGGGCATCTGGATGTGCTGGACGATACGGCATTAAAAGACCGCTTTCAGCAAATCAACAAAACAGCCAGGGAATTGTTAAGTGATTTCCGCGAAGTGGAATACAATTTCAGGAACCTGGATCAGAAGGTCAGGGAACAGATCGCCTTGTGGGAAGGGAGCAAGGGAGCACTTCTGGAAGATTTTTTCGGGGAAAGGGATGTGATCGCCGAATCAGATCAGGGAAAAAGTTTCAATGCTTTCTGGGATCTGTTGATGTCACCGGCAAAACAGGAGGAGCTTTCAATGCTTCTTCATAAGGTATTTGAGCTAAACGCCGTAAAAGCCATGGCACCGGATATGCGCCTGAAACGAATCCACTACGACTGGCTGGAAGCCGGGGAACATACCCAGAGAACCGTTGCCAAATTATCCGGTCAATTGAGACGCTATCTGGATGACCAGGCCTATCTTGAAAACAGGCGGATCATGCAGGTGATCCAGAGCATCGAAAGCCATGCCGTTCTGGTAAGGAATCAAATGCCGGACAAAAATTTCATGGAAATGGACGATACGTTTCCCCAGGTAGTGCTTCCCATGGAACGACCGCTTTACAAGGCACCGGTCAAACCTGTGATTGATGGAGAAGTGCGGATAGGAGACGGCTCGGAGGTTCCCTCGGACATGTTATATACGCCGGTATTTGTTGATAAATCACGGCTGAAGAGAATGATCCAGAAAGCCCTTCAGGACAGGGATCAGGTAACGCTTGCAGATATTTTAAAAGAATCTCCTCTGGAAAAAGGACTGGCCGAACTGGTCACGTATCTCGCCATTGCCGGTGAGGATGATAAAGCCCTGTTCGATGACCAGGCAACACATAAGGTCTCCTGGACAGACCGGCATGGGATAACCCGGTGGGCGGAATTCCCCGCCGTCATATTCAGCAGGTAACAAATGGACGATTTAAAAACACCCCTTGACACCATGGCAAGACCCTTGATCGCATTGATGAAGGGGGTGGTCGTCAAGGAAAATGATTTAAAACTCTGGGAGCAACTTCTGGACAGTCAGGTGGTGATCCGGGATTATGTACGTGTGATGGGCCTTGAACTGTTGCTTGACGAGTCAGAAGGATATGCCTGGCTCAGAACCCGGGAACCTGTAGAAGGGGAAGACCCGTTACCCAGGCTGGTGGGAAGACGGCAGTTATCCTACCCGGTGAGTCTGATCATCGCAATTTTGAGAAAAAAACTGGCTGAAACTGACGTCACAGGAGATGATAGCCGCCTGATATTATCCCTTGAAGAAATTTCAGATGCCGTCAAGGTGTTTTTTCCAACGGCCGCAAATGAAGCCCGCATGGTGGATAAGATCAACACCCACCTGAACAAAATCGCAGACATGGGCTTTATCCGCCGCCTCAAAGGGCAGAAGGACACCATCGAGGTGCTCCGTATTGTAAAAGCCTTTGTGGATGCCCAGTGGCTTTCTGAATTCGATAACCGGCTTAAAGAATATATCGATCAGACTTCTCCTGATGAAGCCGCCCCGGAGGATAAGGGCTGATGGAAGAACAACGCATCGATTTTTCACAACGTGATGTGCTGGCCGGTTTCAGACTCCATACCCTTGAGGTTTACAACTGGGGCACCTTTCATAAAGAAGTCTGGCGTCTTGGCCTGAATGGTAAAAACAGTCTGCTGACCGGAGATATCGGTTCAGGAAAATCCACGCTGGTGGATGCGGTGACAACGCTTCTGGTCCCGGCCAACCGCATTGCCTACAATAAAGCAGCGGGAGCCGATACAAAAGAGCGCAGCCTGCGGTCTTATGTATTGGGGTATTTCAAGTCCGAGAGGAGCGACATCGGCCATGCATCCAAATCTGTGGCATTGCGGGATCACAACAGCTTTTCGGTGATTCTTGGCATATTCAAAAATGAAGGCTATGGAAAGGAAGTGACCCTTGCACAGGTCTTCTGGATCAAGGAAAGCCAGGGCCAGCCCGAACGGTTTTATCTGGTTTCTGACCACGCATTGACCATCGCCGAACACTTTTCGAATTTCGGGCCGGATATCGGAAAGCTGAAAAAACAGCTCCGAAAACGGCCTTCCGTTGAAATCTTTGACACCTTTCCCAAATACGGCGCAGCCTTCCGCCGCCGCTTTGGCATTGAAAACGAACAGGCCCTTTCTCTTTTTCATCAGACCGTATCCATGAAATCCGTGGGCAACCTGACGGATTTCGTCAGAGAACACATGCTTGAAGCCTTTGATGTCCAGCCCCGAATAGATGCCCTGATACACCATTTTGACGACCTTAACCGTGCCCATGACTCGGTGATCAAGGCAAAAGACCAGATTGAGCGGTTGACTCCTCTGGTCGTGGACTGTAAAGAACAGATCGTGCTGACGGAAAACCGGAACGACATGCGAAACTGCCGGGATGCCCTGGTCCCGTTTTTTGCGTTTCATAAAAAAGTGCTCTTGAAAAAACGCCTGGATCATCTGATCGAAGAACATGGACAACTTGAAACTAAAATCAGAACCCTCGACCAAAAACGGCGTGACCAGTTGAACGAACGCGATGATCTGAAACGGGCTATTTCTGAAAACGGCGGGGACCGGCTTGAACGCATCCGGTCGGAGATAGAACGATACCGCCTTTTAAAAGAAAAGCGGATGAAACAGGCAGAGCGATATAGAACGCTGGCCGAGTCTCTGTCCTTCAGCCATGCCGCCACCCAGGACGCATTTGACGTAAACGTAAAAAAGGTTCGCGAAAACCGGGCCCTTTGTGAGGAAAAAGAGGCTGCCGTTCAAAATCAGAGAACCGATAATGAAGTGGCCTTCAGGGAGTTGAAAAGCGACTGGACCGAGCTGTCTCAGGAACTGGAATCGCTTTTACAGCGAAAGAGTAATATCAATACCCGGCAGATCCGTATCCGTCAGGAGCTTTGCGCCCATCTGAACCTTGAAGAGGACGCCATGCCTTTTGCAGGGGAATTGATTCAGGTGCGGGAAGACGAACGGATCTGGGAAGGGGCAGCAGAACGATTGTTGCACAGTTTCGGATTGTCGCTTCTGGTATCGGAGAGTTACTACAGAGATGTGGCTACCTGGGTAGACAGCACAAGGCTTAAAGGCCGACTGGTCTACTACCTGGTCAGAATGGGTGAGAAAGAATCCCTCACTGATCTGCATCCGGACGCATTGGTGAAAAAACTTTCGATCAAACCCGATTCCGAATTTTATTTCTGGATCGAAAAAGAGCTGATACAGCGATTTAACTATGCCTGTTGTATGGATCTCAACCAGTTCAAAAGAGAGCCTCAGGCGGTCACGATCCAGGGCCAGATCAAATCCGGCGGGAAACGCCATGAAAAAGACGACCGGCGGGATATCAAGGATCGAAGCCATTACATTCTGGGATGGAGCAATGAGGCCAAAATAAAGACCTTGAAAAAGAGGCAACAGGAGCTGGAAGAAAAAATGCAGGCGACTGCCCGGACGCTTGCACACCTGGATCAATCAAAACGAGATATTCAACAAAATCTGACAACCCTCATTCAGATAGGCGAGTTCTTGGACTTCAGCGATCTGGACTGGCAGACGATTGCGCGTGATATCTCCCGACTGGAAGAGGAGAAAAAGAGACTTGAAGCCACATCAGACATATTGAGAGCGCTTGAACAGCAGCTCAAAGGCACGGAAGAGAAAATCGGGATTACGGAAAAATCACTTGAAAAGATCAGGGATGTCCGGTCAAAAAATGAGGAAAAACAGAGACAGTCAAAGGCCGATATCAGAGAATGCGAAAAGGAACTGGCCAATATGGCCATGGAAGATGCACAAAAAATAATTCTCTTCAAAAAACTGGAGGCCATCCGGGTCAAATCAATGGAGAAACACATGCTTACCGTGGAGGCTTGCTCTCTCAAGGAAAAAGAGATGCGGAAACTGCTTCAGGGGCAGATTGACAAAGCCGACAAAGAGATCAGGATGATTGAGGACCGTATCATCAAGGCCATGCATGGTTACAGAAGGGATTATCCCCTTGAAACCCGGGAAGTGGACGATTCGGTTTCATCAGCCGCGGAATACGAAACCATGCTGAAGCAGTTGGAGGAAGATAACCTCCCCCGGTTTGAAAAACGATTCAAGGAGTTATTAAATGAAAACACCATCCGGGAAGTGGCCAATTTCCAGTCCCAGCTGTTCCGGGAGCGGGAGACCATTAAAGAGCGCATCGACCGCATCAACAAGTCATTGAGTGACATTGAATACAATCCGGGAAGGTATATTGTCTTAGAAGCCCAACTGAACCCGGATATGGACATCAGGGATTTTCAGCAGCAGTTGCGGGCCTGCACCGAAGGGGCACTAACCGGTTCGGATGAGGATCACTACTCGGAAAGTAAATTCATCCAGGTTCGTGCAGTGATCGAGCGGTTCCGGGGACGCGAAGGAACAAGCGACATGGATAAACGATGGACCCGGAAAGTCACGGATGTGAGGAACTGGTTTGTTTTTGCCGCATCCGAACGCTGGCGGGAAGATGACAGTGAGCACGAACATTACACCGATTCGGGCGGCAAATCCGGCGGTCAGAAAGAAAAGCTGGCCTATACGGTTCTGGCGGCCAGTCTTGCGTATCAGTTCGGCCTGGAATGGGGCGCCATCCGGTCCAGAAGCTTCCGGTTCGTGGCCATTGACGAAGCCTTTGGCAGAGGGTCTGATGACTCCACCCAGTATAGCCTGGAATTGTTCAAAAAGCTCAACCTTCAACTGCTGATCGTCACCCCGCTCCAGAAAATTCATATCATCGAGCCTTTTGTCTCCGGTGTGGGATTGGTGTACAGTCATGACGGTCGTGTGGCCCAGTTGCGGAATATGACGGTTGAGGAATATCAAAAAGAGCGGGAGGAGAAACACGGATGAAACCCTGGACCCGGAACCCGGATATCCGAACCCGCCTTCAGAAGAAATGGGACAAGGGGATTTTTCTGGCCCATCTTGTTTCCGATGAACCATTTTTACCACTTAGAATCCCCCTGAAACATCCAAATACATCCGAACTAACGGACGAGTTTGAAGCGGTCCGACAGTGGATCACCCATCTGACTGGCCATTCAAAAAAAGACGGCCCAAAAGGCTATGACCTGGAGTGGCGGGAGATCAATCACCGGACCCTGGGACGAAACAGGATACCGGTGGCCGTGGTGTTCAAACGGTTGGAGGCCATTTTCTCCTATCTGGGAAAATCCGGAGACGCCGAAAAATTTTTTAATCTTTACAAACGAATTACTGCTGAATTTCCAGAACTGAAAGTGGTGCTGATCGAAAAACCCCTTGACGTTATTGCCCATGACGGTAAATGGACGGAACTGTCGGCCATTTTATCCTTCTTGAAACAGCATCCCCGACCGATGATCTACCTGCGCCAGCTGGGGATTCCGGGAGTGGACACCAAATTCATCGAACAGCATAAGCCCTGGCTCACCAAACTTCTGGACCATCTTCTGCCGCCTGGCGCAGTCAATGAGCTGCCTGACGGGGCTTTCTCCTTTGAAAAACGTTTTGGTTTTCTCCCAAAGCCCTCGCGCATCCGGTTCCGCATTCTGGATTCAAGCCATTACATCATGGGCCTGTCCGATCTGGAGATCCCGGTTGATGACTTCAAAAAACTATCCCTCCAGCCGGATACGGTATTTATTGTGGAAAACGATATCAACGGGCTTTCGTTTCCTTCCTTCCCCTATGCACTGGTTGTTTTTGGCCTGGGGTATGGGTTGAACGCCCTTTCAGACGTGAGCTGGCTGAAAGACAAAACCATCTGGTACTGGGGGGATATCGACACCCACGGATTTGCCATGCTCGACCAGATCCGGCACTATTTTCCCCATACCCGATCCTTCCTCATGGATGAGGAAACGCTTCTTTCCCATCGTCTCCTCTGGGGATCGGAAAAAGCCCCCACAAACCGTGAATTGATGCGTCTCTCTCCTGAAGAAGCCCGGCTGTATGATGATCTTAAAAGCGATCGATATGCGCAGAGCCTCCGCCTGGAACAGGAATGCATCGATTTTTCGCGGGTCAAACATGCTTTACAAAAAATTTCCATGCTTGAACAAGATATCTATCAATAAACGGTAACTATATCACTTCACTCAACCGTTTCAACGAATATACGCCGTCCAATCCTTTAATAGGCTTGGGTTTGCGCTTACCGGGATTTTGAAACACTTCCTGAAATTCATCGAACTTATCTGACACAAAGGCCTTGCTGCCGATCACGCCGGAGTCGGTGAAATACCGGTTTCGGGTTAGAAAACGCTCTACCCGTGTGGGTTTGAAGTTTTTCTTTCGTGCTTTTCTGATAACACTTCTCTGAATTTTCCTGACGTCCGGTGTGTCCGGGCGGCCAACCGCGCCGGCCTCATTCACATATTCACGGTACTTCCGTATGCATTCTTCTGCATTTTCTCCTCTTAATTCCAGGACGCCGAAATCCATTGAAAGAAATTTACCGGCATTGCCAGTCCGGACATGATACCCTATAGAATTCCATTTGTAAGCCTCCGGTTTCTTCACCAGTCCCGCCCGGATGGGATTCAGTTCCACATAGGCCAGACAATTGATCAAGGCCGCCCCTTTTTCCACAATCACGCTCTTAAACCTTTCTCCCCAGAGGGTTCCTCTGCGTTTATGGGCGCGGTTAAAATACACGGAGAAAGCCTGCTTGATCTCTTTCATGAAATGGGCGAGACTACATAGTTTTTCTTTATAATCGGGGATACGGCTTTCAGCCGGGTTGAAATCCCCGCCGTAATGATTCCGAAGCCGTTTGATCAGATCCTCATTCGTAAAACGGTCTTCCGGCATCATGTTGACCACCAGGTGAAAATGGTTCCCCATAAGGGAAAACCCTAAAATCTCCACGAAAAACAGGGCGCTGTATTTTTTGATGATAGAAAGCAGCATATCCTTGTCCGCATCCTTAAATGGCAGGCCGGGTAACGTGGTCCGGGAGATGACATGATATATGCCGGGCACTCCCTGAATAACCATTCTTCTGGTTCTGGGCATGAGGTTCTCCATTTTTAAAACCGTTATTCTTCAATTTTCCATATCATGGTGGTTATGGCCATACAAGATATTTTCATAAATAGCCTGCCCCCTCTAAATATCGATTAATCCATATTGACATCCATTCTGTATTTATGTTTATTTTTATATTTTAATTATTTGATCGAACAAGTCAGGGATATTCGTATTGTCATCTGTCCATGGGCGAAAAATGGTGGGAAAACGAATGAGCAATCAATAAAACAATCAGGAAAGCGCTTTGGCAAAATCAAAGACCGAAAAACAGAAAGCAAAAAGAAAAGCCAAGAAGAAGAAAATAGGCCAACAAATGGCATTTACCCAGTATCGCGGGGTTATATATTGCGAACAGGCAATACTCTTTGCTAAAAACGGCAACTTGGAGAAAGCATGCATAAACATCAAAAAAGCATACAAAATCAATCCTGATGATTATGAAACAATCATGAGTTTGGGGTACATTGGTTCCGCAAGCAAGGACAGGCAAATGGAATTTGATGCCCTGAAAGCACTAAAACGCATTGGCAGGCTTTCAACCGATATGTGGTTTGATTTACTTGAATTTACAGCCTCATATAGTCAATACAAAGAAGGTAGCGCGCTTGCGGGAGAATTTTTAGCCCTATTGACCGGTCTGGAGATTAAAGAAAAGAGCACCGTCAAACGGGAATTACAGGAATTCAAGAACTATTTCGACTATCAGCTGCACTTCGGAAATGCAAAAAAAGCGGAAGATATTCTTAATAAAAAGAAATCCGGGCTGCCACTTGCCAAAGCCTTGAAAAAAAAGGTATCCGGGCAACAAAACACCACACCCGATCTGCCAATGCCTGTGCAGCAGAAAGTGCATCAGCCTGAAAAAACCATACAACAGATTCCGATTGATTTTAAACTGGATATGGACTCGTTTTATGAACCGTTCCTGAATCCTTTATCTGTGGGTATCACAAAATATGATCTGACCCTATTAAGTCATCAAATCCGTTTTCAGGAATCTTTTGAAAATCTGATTTGCCTAACCACGCTTACCAACATCCGTTCGCTGTGGTATCAGGAGGAGACCGCCCGAAAGGTTCTCAAGCGTTTTCGAGGCAGGGCACTCCTTTCTGATGAAGTTGGTCTGGGAAAGACCATTGAGGCGCTGATCGTTTTCAGTGAATATATAAAAAGGGGGATGGTAAAGACCGGTCTGATCCTGACCCCGACACCGCTTGTCAGTCAATGGAAAGAAGAGCTAAAATCCAAATTCAATATAGAGGTTCCGTCCACGGATGACCCTGATTTCAGGCAAAAAGGAGATGCTTTCTGGGAAGCGCCCTTTGTACTTGCGTCCATCAATCAGGCAAAATCCAAAAAGAATTATGCCATGGTCACCGGCAAATCCTATGACATGATTATCATTGATGAAGCCCATCACCTCAAGAATCGCACCACATTAAACTGGAAACTTGTCAATGATCTGAAAAAAAGGTTCATCCTCCTTCTGACAGCCACGCCTGTGGAAAACAATCTCATGGAACTCTACAACCTCATTACCTTGCTCAAACCGGGCCAGTTGGAAACAGCGTCTTCTTTTCGGGAAAAATTCATGACCAAGGGCGATCCCACAGACCCCAAAAACCGATCCCTGTTAAAAGAACTGCTCAGCGAAGTGATGATCCGGAATACACGTTCCCTGGCAGGTATCAAGATTCCAGCCCGATTTGCAGAAACAGTTCGAATCCCTGCCTCAAAAACGGATCAACAGCTTTATGAAAGGCTGCAATTGCTGGCCAGGGAATTGAACAACGGCGGAAAAGGCCAAAGCATTGTCACCAAGAATCTATTGGCCCAGGCCGGGTCCTCCCCGACGGCCCTTGAAAAAACCATATCAAAAATGCTCGTGAACAATTTATATTTGCTCAAACATGAAAAAGAACTGCGTGCCATCAAAAATCTCTGCCACACCAACCTGGATACGCCGAAAAACAAAGCCTTATTGAAACTGGTTCAAACCTCCCGGGAAAAAATTATCGTTTTTGTGAAATATATTGGTACCCTTGAACACCTCACTGAGTTATTTGAATGGCATGGCATTTCCTTTGCTCTTTTTCATGGCAGCATGAATAATGCCCGCAAGGATCAGGAAATTCAGGCGTTCTCAAATGAAAAACAGGTACTGCTCACGACGGAAATAGGTGGCGAGGGCCGGAACCTACAGTTCTGCAGTCGCATGGTGAATTATGATCTGCCCTGGAATCCCATGAAAATCGAACAACGCATTGGCCGTATTCACAGAATCGGTCAGGAAAAAGATGTCCGTATTTTCAACCTCTGTGCGTCAGGCAGCGTGGAAGATTATATTCTCGATATCCTGGATCGCAAAATAAATATGTTTGAAATGGTGATCGGTGAAATTGACATGATCGTCGGCCGGATTCGAGGTGAACAGGAATTTGAGGATATCATTTATGATATCTGGATCAACGCTCCTTCGGAGGCGGAACGGAAAAAAGCCTTTGACAGTCTGGGCACACGCATGAAAAGAGCCAAATCCGGATATGAAAAAACAAGAGAACTTGACGACAAACTGTTTGGAGACATGTATGAACTTTAGCCAGATATTCTCCGGACCGGATGCACCTCTGGTTGAATTTGTCTTAAGATTTCTTCAAGACAACGGTGCCTTGGTTGAAAAAGGAAATCCCGGTGTGAACATCCTGATGCCAAAGGAACTGGCCGAAGCCATGGATGTCGAGGAATATATCGGTGTCGTGACAGAAGCAACGCCGGGAACCAATCTTTATCCGGTTCATTTCGGGTCTCACCTGCTTGACCGGGCACTTGTCATTTCCGGTTCAAGACCGGCCATAGCTGAATGCGAGTTAAAATTTCATTATCTGAAAAAAAGCGGTTTTGACAACCTGATCAACGACCAATTCAAATTCACAAAATCAACTGGCCGTATCACATCTGTTGCCGAGTTCAGAACCGGCTATATCCTGATGACCGCAAGATACCTGGCTCAAAGCGATGAGCAAAAGGAAGGGCTGGTGACCATTGCCCTGAATGAAGAGACAGGTGCGTTTGTGCCTGAACTGGAAAAGCTGATTGGTAACCAGGAAAAAACTTTTCCCGGAGACAGTCTCCATGCTTTCAGCAAGAAAGACGTTGACCGGTTGATGGCTTTCTCCCGGCCTTATATTTCAGAGAAAGTGGCGGAAAAGACAAACGACTTTCAGAAGAGTATGAACCGACGGTTTGCCCGGGATACCAGAAGCCTTGAGGACTACTATCAGGCGCTCACAGATGAGATGAAACAAAGCCTGACACGATCGGTTTTATCTCAACAGGGACGAAGCGACCGGGAAGGAAAAATAGCTCTGATCCCTCAGGAACTTGCCATTAAGAAAAAAGACCTCCTAAACAAATACAGTATTAAAATACGCACATCCCTTTCCACTGTTCTCATGGTGAGGACACCAGCGATCCGCATCCATTTTCATGCAAAAAGCGGCCATCGAAAAAAAGACCTCCTCATGACTTACAACCCCATCACAAAATCCATGGACCCTCTTGTTTGCGAATCCTGCAAGAGAAGCATCTATCGCATCGGCTTCTGCGAACACATGCATCTGATATGCAAAAATTGCAGTGACAGTAAGTGCGCGTGTTGTGATTAATCCTTACTCTATTACCAGCGCCTCGGCCACGACCTCCCAAAGATATTTCACCTCCAGATCGGGCATGCCATAAGTTTCCTTTACGGCCTTGATCTGGCCGTGGCAGCTGTGGCAGGGAAGGACCAAAAGTTCGGCACCGGTTCGCTTGATCTGTTCCATTTTCCTTCTGGCATAGTGGACGCGCGCATCCTGATAAGGTGTTAAAAGTGCGCCGCCACCGCCACCGCAGCAGAAATCATTGGCCCGTGTGGGGAAAAGTTCCACCCAGTCCTCCAGGCAATTGTCGAGCACAAACCGGGCTTCGTCGTAGTAGCCATGACCGAATTTTTCTTCGGATTTCCGGCCATAGTTGCACGGATCATGATAGGTTGCCCGCATGGGGAACCGGGACTTGTCCAGTTTGATGCGGCCGGATTTGATGTAGTCAACCAGAAGATCAAATACCGTGAACGCGCCGTATTTGTCGAAAAACTCAGGATACCATTTGAGCAACCCTGACCGGGTCGCCATATAGGCGTGCCCTCACTCCGGGTACATGAGATTTTTGATCTCAAGCCGGTCCATATGCTCGACGATTCGTCCCACAACGATTTTCATCGATTCATCATCACCGGAAAACAGGCCCCAGTTGACTCCTTCCCAGTTTTCACTGGGGATGGTGAAATCTTCTCCGGCCATGTGGAAAATTTTCCACCAGTGGACCAGATCCTCGTTCTGGGTATTTACCAGTTTGTTATGAAGCGTATGAAGAAGGTTGGCACCCTTTTTGTCAATGGGCACGGTAAAACCTTCAAAGCCGGGTTCTTCGGCCATTTCTGCAGCCACATCCTCAATAATGAATGTAAAATCCTCGGCAGGAAGCCCCAGGTTGTTACCGGTTTCCAGGCACAGCTCCACACCTTTTTGGATCATTCCCGGCACCTTGTCCCGGTCGACCATGCCTCTCAGGGTCCGTATCATGTTCACGATATTGATGCCCATGGGGCAGGCATGCTCGCACTTGCCGCACATGGTGCAGATCCAGGGAAGCTTGGACCCAACCAGTTCAGCGTCTCGTCCCATGAGGACTTTTCTCACAATCTTTCTGGGGTCAAATCCGTCCACACCGGTCATGGCGCACCCTGCCGAGCAGGTCCCGCACCCCAGGCATATATCCATGGGGCTTTCAACCGGTCTTAGTGGTGCTTTTTCCTTGACAGCTGATTGTTTTCTTTTGGTTTCCGTGTCTGTTCCCATAATAACGACATCCAATCAATAAATTATCTATAATGACGACTCTATCATGCTCATCACGCCATGATCTTCATATTCTCCAAGAACCGTTGCGTTGTTAGGGCATTCCGCAGCGCAGGTACCGCATCCCTGGCAGGCCAGATTATCCACATGGACCACACGCCTGTCTTCATCCATATATCTTGCCTGATAAGGACATACCTCAATGCAGATTCCACACACCGAACAGATGGCATTTCGCACCCTTGCGGTGACCGGTGAATAGGAGGTATGATCTTTTTCAAGAAGGGTCAACACTCGCTGGGCAGCGGCATTGGCTTCCAGCAGTACTTCATCCAGCCGGGCAGGTGTTCTTGCAAGACCGCAAACAAAAACACCAACTCTTTCCGTATCCACCGGCCGCCACTTGCTGTCTGCCTCTTGAATGAACCCATCTTGGGTGGTCTCAAATGAAAATACCTGTTTCAAGTCCGACACATCATTGGGCATCACTCCGGTAGCAAGGGCCAGCCAGTCCGCCTTAATCTGAACAGGCTCTCCCAGGAAGGGATCATCTCCTTCTATGATAATTGCACCTGACGCCATATTGATTCGAGGCGGGTTGTCCGTATCAAACGGGATAAAAAGGACCCCTTTCTTTCTCGCTTCCGTATAAAGGATTTCAGAATTCCCGTAGGTCATGATGTCCCGGTAGAAGATATAAATGTCCGTTTCCGGGTGAAGGTCCTTTATCCTGATCGCGTTTTTCAAGGATTTCAGGCAGCAGATCCGGCTGCAATAGTTGTTGGGTTCCTGTCGAGACCCCACACACTGGATCATGACAACGGTCGAAACCGGGCCTTTCACCAGATCCGAATCATTTGCTTTCAGCATGGCGTCCATATCAAAACCGGTGATGATCCGTTCATGGGATTCGGAGACAACAGATGCAGAAGTATCTACTTCTTTTCCGCCTGTGGCAAGAATCGTCGCCCCATGATGAATGATGCGGGTCTCTCCGGATGCATGCTTCAGCTTGGTCATACAGACCCCAGGCCGGCCCGATGTTTGTATGACTTCCGTTTCCAGGTAAACATCAATTTGCGGATTTTTGTTTACCCCTGCAAGCATTTTCTCAACATGTTGTTTCAGATCGCTTTCTTCGATCTGCGCCAGTTTGCCTCCCAGTCGATCTGTTTTTTCGACCAGTTTAACGGTAAACCCATGGGCGGCAAGGACACTCGCAGCCTGAAGACCGGCAGGCCCGCCACCTATCACCAGCACGGTTTTTACCTGTGCCTGTTTTAGTGGTGAGGCGTATGAGCGCGTCCCCAGTCGGTTGAGCCTCATGAACACTTCTTTTGAAACCGTATCTGTGGCATCCTCCCCTTCCTGAAATCGCCGAACCAGAGAAACCACGTCCAATAAATCAACAAAGGAAACGGGGAACCCCAATTCATTTGTAAATTCACGTTTCCGGGAAAAATCAACTGCTGCATCACAGGCCATGATCAGGCATCGGTTTGCCTGGCCGTCCATTATCGCCTTCCGGATGGTCTGCCATCCTTCTTTTGAGCAGGCCTGTTCCACACGGAGAATCTGATGACCGGAAGAAAGGGCGTGAATAGTATTCTCCAGTTTTTGAAAATCAATAGGGTTTGACAGCGATGTGTTGCAATCGCATAGAACCGTTATATATGAAGGCCGCCTTTCGACGAACGATATATCCGGAGAATGGTCAGATTCGTTTTTATCGGGCTTAAGGTTCTGTTGATGAATCATCCGCAGCACTTGTTCGGAGATGGCCGATGCCCCCACAACGGAATCAGCGATGTCTTTAAATCCGGGTAATCGATCCACCTGAAACACCCCATCTGCTTCGGCCCAGTCACAGGTGAGGAAGTCCTTTTTTCTGCCGGTGGATAAGACCACCAGATCAAATATCTCATCCACCTGTTCGCCGTCTTTATTCACATAGCTGATCAGAAGGTCATCGGTATTTTCATGAAGCTGAATGCTGTGAACCCGCATCCGAACGAATCGGATGCCTTTAACATTTTCAGCCTCATCCTTGTAACGCTGGAAGTCCCGGCCAAAGGTGCGCATGTCCATGTAAAAAATGACCGCATCACTCTCTTTCCCCATTTTTTGTTTGGCGAGAATCGCCTCTTTTACGGCAAACATGCAGCACACACTGGAACAGAAATCCGCACCGATCATGACGTTTCTGGACCCCACGCACTGAATCCAGGCGATTTTTTTGATGGGTTTGCCGTCAGACGGCCGCATCATCTCTCCCTGATACGGTCCACTGCTGCTCATGATCCGCTCGAAATCTGTTGCCGTGACCACATTCGGAAGCACGCCATATCCATAAACATCTGTCAGGGCTGGATCATAGAGATTTACACCCCGGGCAAGCACAACCGCATAAACGCCTTTTAATTCTACCTGTTCTCTTTCTCCATTCAGGGTAATCGCATGTGTGGGACAGACTTCCACACATGCCCCGCAGGATGTGCAGGCCTGCCAGTCGATCACGCGGCTATCCGGGGACAGGTGGGGGGTGGGGAGAAAAATCGCTTTCCGGTTCACCCAATCCCCATTAAAATGATCCGGCACCATGACCGGGCACACCCGTTCACATTCGCCGCATCCCGAACACCTTGTTTTATCAACACCCGTGGGCACAACAGAAAGATTGACAGCGAGATCGCCAGCTTTTCCATCCACGGCTACGACTTCCGTTGAATAGCAGGTCAAAATATTTTCATGGAACAGACCTCTTCGAAGGCAAGTCTCCTTGTCCGTTCCTCTGTCAATCATGGGGAGCATCCGGCACATGCCGCAATGGTCATTGGGAAACTGATGATCGAGACGGGTTAAAATGCCTCCGCCATGCATGGCTTTGTCCACCAGAAGCACCTTATAGCCTGATGCTGCAAAATCGATTGCCGTCCGTATACCGGTGATGCCCGCTCCTGCCACAACGATATTCACGGGTGTAGATATCCGGTCAGCTTTTGAGGTCATCTCTTCGGTCATCTTATCGGTCCTCACCTTGCTCGATAAACGTATTCTTCTCCCGATAGGCGATATAAGGGGGACGTTCATGCATATCTTTTCCCGGCTCATACTGATAGAGGCGTTGAACCTCTTCGGCGACAGCCCTGAACATGTCCGCCACCGGAATACCACTGGGGCATACGCTCGAGCAGTGCCCGCATCCCACGCAGGCATGCGCCATGTGGGAAAGCCGTGTCAGATGAAACATGGATGTATCCTGGGGAAGTTTGATCGCCCCTTTCTTTTTGGCCCGTTGAAAAAGGACTTCCGGCTTATGGGCAAAGATATCGGTCAGAAACACGCATTCCTTGCAGTAGCATACCGGGCAGGCTGTTCGGCAATTGTAGCAGTTCAGGCAGGTGGCAACCGTTTTCTGAAAATTTTCAAGGGGATTCAGAAGTGCTTTGGCGGCTTTCATCACCTGTTCTTTTTCTTTTTGCCGGGTCTTTAACATATCCTCAATCGTTTTCTCCCTGTACGTACTTGTCTTTTCCCTAGCCAGATATAGACCGGATAAAAGTGTTTCTCCTTTTTCCGATTGGGGCAGAAATCCGATGATGCCGTCTTTCATGCCCGTTACATCGATGGTGATATCCGCGTTTGGAGATAAAAATTTATCACACGATTTGCAGGTAGTTGTAATATGCGCCTGAAGGTCCGGTTTTACGTAGAAGGATATGGACAGATCCTCATGGTCATCCAGGCACTTGAGATACGTTCCGTTCTCCATTCGTCCCATGCATGTCATGCCGATGATCACCGCATTTCCGATATCGCACTGGTTCAGTTTCACAAGCTCGATCAACGCCCTTTCTTCACATGGCCGCAATACCAGAGCGATTTTTTTCCCTGTTTCATATTTCAGGATTGAAGATGCCTGTCTGGCTGCATTGAGCGGCGCTGCCGGTGCCAGCGGATCCACATCGTCCATTTTATCGGCTGAGGTTATCAGTGCGGGCATGGGGAGTTTGGCATAAGGTGTCCGGGCGGCCACAAATACCGCATCCACCTGACTCTTGGCAAGCATGGCGGAAAGAACCGTTTTCACTGCATCGATTGGATTCTGGTCTTTTGTTTTATACATATAGGTGCTCATCCGATTCCTCCGGCTATAAAATCATTCGGTCTCTGACCTGACTCGGTCCCAACGTTTTGATGGTATCGACAAATTCGGTCATGTATTTCTGAAATTCCGGGCCTTCGCTGGCGCCGATCCATTTGAGTTTCAGCCGGTCCGGTTCGAATCCGAACTGTTCCAGAATTTTTCCCACACCGGGAATCCGCTTACCGGCTTTCAGGTTGCCATCAATATAATGACAGTCCCCTGGATGGCAGCCGCCCACAAAGACGCCATCCGCGCCGCTCAGAAAGGCTTTTAAAATATACTTGGAATCGATCATGCCCGTGCACATCATCCGGATCATCCGGATATTTGCCGGATACTGAAGCCGGGATGTTCCAGCCAGGTCAGCAGCCGTATACGTACACCAGTTACACACCAGCGCAATGATTTTGGGTTCAAATTGTTCCATCATGCATCCTGTAAAAAATAGTTATTGAGCCTGTAATCCCTGTTGTTTTCACATGGGAGTTATAAAATAGCCTCGAGTTCTCCCATGATCTGAAGGTCCGTAAAATGACGCACACCTGCCGCACTGGACGGGCATGTGGCACTGCAACTCCCGCAACCCTGACAAAGTGCTTCATTGACCACAGCCACATTTCGCGATTCATCAAACCGGATGGCCGAATAGGCGCAGACCTCCAAACAGCTTTTGCACCCTGAGCAGATATCCGGATCAATATAGGAAATTTCAGCCTGGGTTTTCACCGTTCCCCGGGAAAGCAGGGCTGAAGCTTCTCCGGCTGCGCCCATCGCCTGGGATACGGTATCTGGAATATCTTTGGGTCCCTGACAGCATCCGGCGAGATATACGCCGTTTATAGCCGTGCTGACCGGCGCAAGCTTTGCGTGCAGTTCATTGAACCAGCCATCGCCATCTCTTGATATGCCTACCATCCTGCCCAGATCGTCCGATCCGGTTGCCGGTTCCAGTCCCACACTCAAGATGACCATATCCACAGGAACCCGCTGAATCCTTCGCGCAAGTGTGTTTTCCGCAACAACCGTGAGCCGTCCCTGGTCTTCCTTATTATCCGGGATATCGGTGATTTCAGCCACCCTTCCCCGAATAAAGTGGACCTCTTCTTCCTGGACCCGATTATAAAACTCTTCATAGAGTTTTCCGGGCGACCGGATATCAATATAATACTCCCATACCTCCGCACCGGTCTTCTCCCTGACCAGATGGGCGAATTTCATGGAATACATGCAGCATACCCGTGAGCAGTATTTTCTGTAACGGGAATCCCTGGAGCCCACACAATGAATGATTGCCACCCGTTCGGGTACCTTGCCATTTTTCATGAGCACTTTTCCGGACGTGGGTCCGGTGGCATTGTTCAGTCTTTCGAACTCAAGGCTGGTATATACTTCCGGAAAACGGCCATATCCATACTGGGTAAGGGGTGTAGGGTCAAAGGCCTTGAAACCGGTGGCCACAATCAGGGCACCCGCCTCGATTTCAACTGTCTCTTCCTTCATGTGATGATCGATGGCAGCCACCTCACACGTGCGGACACATTCCATGCATTCGCAGCACCCACCGCAATTCAGACATCTATTTGCTTCCTTTTCCACGGCTGCCCTATCCAGGCCCAGTGAAACCTCCTCAAAAGAAGTAATGCGGTCATTTCCCGGCAATTTCCTTAAAGACGCCCGTTCTTCCTGATGCGTGGTGTCGGGGATGTCCATCCATTTTGGCGGAGAGGAAACAGCTTCTTCTTCGAACGCCTTTTGTTGCAGTTCGCCGGTCAGATACTGATGCATGGCTGTGGCGGCCTTATGGCCGTCTGATACCGCTTCGATGACCGTTGCCGGTCCCTTTACGGCATCTCCTCCGGCAAACACGTAAGGAATAGACGTTTGCATGCTGCCATGAGCCACCTTGATCGTATTTCGTCCGGTCAAGGAAAGATCCGGCTCGGATGATGAAAAAAAGGTGTCGATGGTCTGTCCGATGGCAGGAATCACCATATCGCAAGGGATGTCGAATTCAGATCCTTCTTTGGGCAAAGGCCGCCTTCGGCCACTCTCATCCGCAGGGCCCAATTCTGTTTTGATGCATCGAAGTCCGGTCACTTTACCGTCTTTTTCAATGATGGATACTGGTGCGGTGAGGCAGGATAAGGTGACGCCTTCTTCGATAATGTCTTCTATTTCTTCCTGATGGGCGGGCATTTCTTTTTCTGACCGGCGGTAAACGATTGTAACCGTTTTGGCGCCACGTCTTCTTGCGACCCCTGCTGCATCCACAGCCACATTTCCGCCGCCGATAATGACGACCTGATCGCCTGTGGTGATCTTTTTCCCCAGGTTAACGGCTTTCAGAAACTGCACCGCATCCATGATGCCGTTTTCCGTCTCTTCACCGGGGATGCCCAGTTTTAAGGCTTTGTGTGCGCCTATGCCCATAAAGACCGTTTCGAATCCGTCTTTCAGAAGACGCTCTAAGGATATGTCCTTTCCAAATACCACACCTGTTTTGACGGTAACCCCCAATCGAAGGATATAATCAATTTCCTGATCCAGCTTGTCAGGCGGCATCCGGTAATCCGGAATACCCATGCGCAGCATGCCGCCCAGTTTCTGTTCGGCTTCAAACAGGGTGACCGCGTACCCCATCAGTCTCAGATCGTAAGCGACGGTCAGGCCGGAAGGGCCGGAGCCGATCACCGCCACTTTTTTTTCCTTTTCTTCAATTTCAGGGATCGGAAATTCTTTAAAATCGACCTGATCTGCGGCAAACCGTTTCAAATCCCTGATAGCCACCGCCGAGTCCACGTCAAATCTTCGGCACCGGGATTCACACGGATGGGGGCACACCCTTCCCAATACGCCGGGCAAGGGAATTTTCTCCATGATCAGGCGGACCGCTTCTTCATATTTTCCCTTTTTAATCAACTGCACATACCCCTGCACATTGACACCCGCAGGGCAAGTGCTCACACAGGGTGCTGTATCCTTTTTATCGATGCAGAATGTCAGCGGCACCGCCTGGGGAAACGATCGATAGGTGGCTTTTCTAAAAGATAAATTTTCATCAAATCCACTTTTCATCTGAACCGGACAAACTTCCGCACAAAGACCGCATCCCGTGCATTTATCCTCACGAACGTACCTCGGTTTCCGGGTGATGGTGGCTTTGTAGTTTCCCACAAAACCTTCCACTTTGGTAACTTCGCTGTAGGAATAAAGCGAGATTCCCGGATGCTGACCGATGCTCACGGTTTTTGGCGTGGAAATACAGGCGGCACAGTCGAGTGTGGGAAACGTTTTGTCAAACTTCGCCATATGCCCGCCGATAGACGGTTCCCGCTCCACCAGATACACCTTCATTCCCGATTCCGCAGCCGTCAGTGCGGCCTGCATGCCTGCGATGCCACCGCCGATAACCAGAACCGATTTATTGACCTTGACTTCCCGGGTTTGAAGGGAATGGTGATACACCACACGGGATGCAGCGGCTGCCACCAGATCTTTTGCCTTTTCGGTGGCTTCTTTGGAATCTTTGGTGACCCAGGATGAATGCTCCCTGATATTTGCCATTTGAAAATGGTAGGGATTCAATCCGGCACGTTCGCAGGCGTTCCTGAATGTCTTTTCATGCATGCGTGGTGAACAGGACGCCACGACGACACGGTTTAAGCCCAGTGTTTTGATATCGTCCATGATCTGTTCCTGGCCTGGATTGGAACACATGAATTTATAATCCCGGGCCACCTGAACATGATCAAGACCTTTGGCAAACATTGCCACATTTTCCACATCCACCTTGGGTGCGATGTTCATGCCGCAATGGCAGATATAAACGCCTACTTTTGGTTTTTCAGCTGTCATCGTCTGTGTTTTAAAACTCCTTTGAACGGTATCAGCAATTTATCAAGACCCAAATCAGAGAAAGGTATGCCTAAAGAAATACCGGCGAGCTGGGTAAAAAACAGTACCGGCAGCCTTCCTCCCTTGGGAAGGCCTGACTGGCCATTGTCCAGATTGAACTGGCAGAGCGGGCAGATGGTTGTGACCACGTCCGCTTCTTTTAAAGATATCCCTTTGATGATCCTTTTTATCAGTTTTCCGGATTGTTTTTTATAAGGTACGGCATGGGATGCGCCACAGCACATGGTCTTGGCCGAATGATCAACCGGTGCAAACCCCAGACGCGAAATAAACTGTTCCAGAATATCCGGTTGCTCCGGATGGGAGAGTTCTCCTTCGGGCCGGGTCAACTGGCACCCGTAATATCCGCCTGCACGGATAGAATCTACTGAATTCTTTCTTCCGTGTTCCCAGGCTGAGTCAGGCACATCATTGACAAACACATCCAGAAGATGTCTGACGCGGGATATTTTTTTGATACCCAACCCACAACTTGCAAGCTTATGGTTGATTGTTTGTTGAAGTGCCTGATCTTCTTTTAATTTCTTCTCAAATTTTCTCAAGGTCGTAAAACAGGCATTGCATCCGGTGACGATATCGTGATTGCCGGTTTTTTCCGCCAGGGCAAAAATCCGACCAGTAAGAAGAGCGGCCTCGTCCATGTCCATGCCCATGAAGACCGTTGCCCCGCAGCAATTCCAGTCCGGAATTGCTTTCAAATCAATACCGATTTCCCGGCATACAGCTTCCGTGGATTCCTTGTAACCGGCTGAAGCATGATAGGCGCATCCGGGAAAAAATAGATACGTCATTCCAACGCCTCCTTTTCTACGCCCGCTGTCAGAAATGGCTTCATTTTTTCCGGTTGTCCGATTTTTTGGGGAAGAACTTCAAACCGTTTTCGAAACATCAGTTTTACGGCCAGAGGAAGCGCGCCCATCGCATCCAACGGATGTTTGATACCATATCCGGCCATGACCAGGGATTCGGTCACCCGACCAAAACGTTTAACCGTCTGGGAAAACGATTTATAGAGATCCGGCATTTTATGGGAAGGAGCGAACCCGTTTTTAACGGCCATCTCCTTTAAGGTATACATAAGGTCGGTCACGGCGATTTCTTTGGGGCACCGGGTCATGCATTGATAGCAGGACACACAATACCAGGGCGTATTGGAACGAAGCACTTCTTCCATTTCGCCGTCCCGAATCAACTGAAACAGTTCCCGGGGCGCGTGGTCCATGTCGTTTCCAAACGGGCATGATCCCGAACAGGTCCCGCACTGGATGCACTTTAGAATGCTGCGACCGTTCTTTTTTTCAAAAAATAAACGCTTGAATGTCTTCTGATCCATGGTCATCATTTACCGGCTTTGTAGTCTGCCACGATTTTTTCGATCTTTTCCCTGATGAACGCGATCAGATCTTCCGCTTGGCTTTCCGTAATGGTACCAATGTCTTCTGCCAGTTTTTCGACCGCGTCCTCTTCCATGTCAAGGGTCTTTGCGACCATGAATGGCTCCACTTCGCCCTCTTCAAGCAATAGTCCGCACCCGCCGGCACTTCCCAGGAATTCATCATCAACAAAAATAGGAACCACCACTTTTGCGATCCCGGCATCACATTCTTCAACAACACCCTCTCCTGTCTTTTCAGCCATGGATGAGAGGTTCTGGTGTGCTGGCGCACAGATAAACGTCTGCCCCCGTTTATCCTGATTGATCACAGGACAAATATTATTCTGCCATGCCTTGTAACCAGTAATCCGGATACCGTTAATGTCATATACGCCTGCATTGAGACCGGATTTTTTGGCGATCTCCTTCTCAAGCTCGATCCACTTTTCAATGGGCAACAGATCCGTCAGTTTCATAAAATTTCACCTTCTTGGTTTCTTATGCGTTTGTTCTTCATTTTCAGATCGTATCCTTTGCGGCAAACGAAGGTTCATGAAGGGGGAGAAGAATGTCTGCTATTTCTTTCACCTTCAGAAGAATATTGTAGGCCTCTACCGGATTCACACTCGTGCCCGGCGGGATGACTTCCATTTCCATGGCCTTCACTTCCGGTGGTGGGAAAAAATTTTCCCGGATCACGCAGAACCCTGTGATAGCAGCGGTTCCTTTCTTTGTGTCGATCAGTACGGTAAGTCCGCCTTCTGTGTGGGCGGGGGTATGCATCACCCGTATACCCGGAACAATCTCCATGTCTTCTGAAATGACCCTGATCTGACCGTTTTCCTCCACATCTTCAATATAATCTTCCAGATACCTGAAATCCAGGGGGTGGGGATCATGAATCCGTTCAAGCTCTTTTTCATGAACATAGATAACCGCATTTTCACACTTGTAGTCGTTTTCGCAGTGATCGTTGTGAAGATGGGTATGAATGACGATGTCGATATCAGACGGCGTGAGCCCAAAGCGTTTCAAGCCCTCTTCAAAGGTATGGATCTTGCCGCCAATGGCTTTTTCCCGTTCTTCGGAAATGATGGGGCTCATTTCACCTGTATCCACAAGGATATGTTTGTCACCGCCCTCAAGGTACCAGCAATAGATGGGAATCGTAAAGGGTGTTCCATAATAATGCTGATAAGTCATCATGCCCTTATCAAACATTTTTGTCCCAACCACAATGGGATGAATGGTGAACTGAGTCATATCTTAAACCTCATGATTTTCGCCTAGGACCAGAAAGCACCCGGGCCAAATCGCCAAAATTTCAGTTCATGCCGTCATTTCGGCAAAAGAGGAACTATGGCAAAATCAATAAACTGTGTCAAGGTGCAAACAACAAATTTCCGGTGTAAAAATAAGGCAGGGACTATTTATCACGCATCAAACAATAAAATTGTGGCATCATTGCTATTTATTTTTCAAAATCTTTTGAGGGCACCAATCTGAAATGAATTTGATATTGCTGTTTCTACACCCATAGAATGTTCTGTGGCGTTTAATAATGCAAACCCCAACACCAAAAATTTATTTACCAAATTTTCCAAAGGGTTTGAAACCATCAAACAGAATGGAGAATATATAAGGATACTGGAAACCTACTGGGGTAAAAATAATATCCAAAAAGAAGTATTACCGAAAGATATGGCCCAATATGGCACTGACAAGGTAAATCTGGAGCTTTTCAGTCAATATGCCAGGGAACCCTGGGGCAGGATTAAATAAGGCATAAACTTATGGCCAATGCCGTTTCCTTAAGAAAAACATGTAAAAATTCGTTGTAAAATAAGTAATTTATGTTATACTTACTCTAATTTTTAAAACTATTTGCTAACCATATAAAAAGGAGAAAAAAATGTTAAA
>Ga0180007_10000689_pt1 | contig 53179 bp, 44 predicted proteins | sample MM_PC_MetaG_FD_121122 | JGI IMG/M metagenome (GOLD analysis project Ga0180007, IMG submission 121122) | Groundwater microbial communities from the Aspo Hard Rock Laboratory (HRL) deep subsurface site, Sweden - MM_PC_MetaG | ecosystem: Environmental > Aquatic > Deep subsurface > Groundwater...
TAAATCCTTTGGCGGGCTTACATCCTGTGCGTTCTGATTTACCAATGATTTGTAATTTCAAAGGAATTTCTTATCAAACACTAATTGAAGAAATTCTTAATAATGCTTCGGAAAGAATTGTAAAATCAGATTTGACTGAAATAGTTGAGAACAAATAACATGAATATTTTATTTGTTTATAATAAACCAAAGGATGAATTTTCACCAGATGATGATGATGTTTTAACTCAGCTTGAAGCAACACAATCTTCGGCAATAGAATTAGGTCATACTACCAGCGCTCTAGCCGTTTCTTTGAATTTAGAAACATTTGAAACCGAATTGATTAAATATAATCCAGATTTAGTTTTCAATCTTGTTGAATCGCTTGTTGGAATTGAAAGTTTCATGCATTTTGTTCCACTAATTCTTGAGAAAAATAATTTTAAAATTACTGGATGCCCTTCTGAAGCTTTGTATTTAACCACAAATAAAATTCTCGCAAAAAAGTTGATGCGCTCTGCTTCAATACAAACTCCAGATTGGTTTACAAAAAATGATTCAAAGGAATGGATTGAGTCTTTAAATAATCCTTTTATTATTAAACCAATTTCTGCGGATGCCTCCGTTGGCTTGGATGAAGATTCTGTTATTAGAAATCCTAAAAATTTTTACTCCGAATTATTAAATAGAAGTAATAAATTTGGCGAATGTTTTGGCGAAGAATATATTGAAGGACGGGAGTTTAATCTTTCAATTTTAGAAATTGATGGAAAACCAAAAGTAATGCCTGCAGCAGAAATTCTTTTCCAAAATTATCCGCAAGGAAAAGAAAAAGTTGTTGGTTATAATTCAAAATGGAATTCAGATTCGTTTGAATATAATAATACTCCAAGAAGTTTTGATTTGCCTATATCAGATTCTGAATTGATTTTGAAACTAAATAAAATTGCGATTGATTGCTGGAGTTTGTTTAATCTATCCGGTTATGCGCGGGTTGATTTTAGAGTTTCGGAAAAAGGACAAATATTTGTCCTTGAAGTAAATGCCAATCCTTGCATTTCGCCAGATGCTGGCTTTGCTGCTGCTTGTCAAAAAGCTGGATATACATATACTTCAACAATTGAAAGTATAATTAAAGCAGCTTTAAAATAAAAGGTTCAAAATATTATGTTTAGAATAAGAAGAATTTACGATGACTTGCTTCCAATAAATGGTGAGGAAATTAAGCAAGTTCAAGAAATATTAAGAACTCAGTTTGATAAATTGCCCGAATCGGATATTGTAAAACTTCCACTACTTCTCAAAAATCCTTTAAAATATAAATTTAAGACAATCCTTTTTGTTGCGGATAATGGGAGAGGACGAGTATTTGGTTTTTCAATTGTTTACCTTTTTACTGATTTTAATTTTTGCTATCTCGATTTTATATCCACAGCACCTAATATAACTGGAAGAGGAATAGGCGGCTCACTTTATGACAGAGTGCGAGAATCAGCCAAAAGACTTGGCGCTGTTGGAATCTTTTTTGAGTGTTTGCCAGATGACCCTGCACTATGCAAATGTGAAACAACATTGAAACAAAACACTGCCCGACTTAAATTTTACGAGAGATATGGTGCTTTTCCAATAATTAATACAAAATATGAAACTCCAGTTAAACCCGATTCTGATTGCCCACCATATCTTGTTTTCGATTCATTAGGAAATGAAAAACTTCCCGATACCAAATATGTAAAGAAAATGGTAAACGCAATTCTGGAAAGAAAATATGGAGATGTTTGTTCACCAGCTTATACAAAAATGGTTGTTGATTCTTTTAAGGAAAATCCAATTAAACTAAGAAAACCAAAATACATTAAAAATGTTGTTTCAACCGAAAAAATTCTTGTAACTCCCGAAGACTTAAAAATTGCAATTGTACTAAATGACAAACACGATATTCACCACATTACTGAAAGAGGATATGTTGAAGCACCAGTGCGAATAAGATCAATTATGAAAGAACTTATTCCAACAGGATTATTTAAAGAAGTGACAGTTAAAAAATATCCACTTAAACATATCACAGATGTTCATGCTAAAGATTATGTTTCCTATCTTGAAAAAGTTTGTACAAATGTTCCAGCAAAAAAATCAATTTATCCTTATGTGTTTCCAATAAGAAACGCCGCTCGCCCGCCAATTGATTTACCAGTTAGAGCAGGCTATTATTGCATGGATACTTTTACTCCGCTAAATCAAAATGCTTTTATTGCTGCAAAACGCGCTGTTGATTGCACATTAACTGCAGCGGATGAAATGCTAAATGGTGCTTATATTTCTTATTCGCTTGTTCGTCCTCCTGGACATCACGCAGAAAAACGTGCTTTTGGTGGATTTTGTTATTTAAATTCCAATGCTGTTGCTGCTCACTATTTATGTAAATTTGGGAAAGTTTGCATTTTGGATATTGATTATCACCACGGCAATGGTTCGCAGAACATTTTTTACAAACGAGCCGATGTTCTTACAATTTCAATTCACGGTCACCCAAAATTTGCATATCCTTATTTTTCTGGATTTGAAGATGAAATTGGTGCAAATGGTGGCGAAAATTTTAATGTAAATATACCATTAAAAGAAAATATTGATGGAAAAGAATATTTGCTCTCTCTAAAGAAAGCAGTTAAATCTATTCAGGCATTTGACCCTAAATTTCTAATTATTGCGCTTGGACTTGATCCAGCAAAAGATGATCCGACAGGAACTTGGCAATTGCTTCCAAAAGATTTTGAGGAAAATGGGAAGGTGATTGGCAAATTAAAAATTCCAACCCTTGTTGTACAAGAAGGCGGCTATAAAATCCGATCGCTCGGAAACAATGCAAAACACTTTTTTACTGGCTTATGGAACGGATTTCACAATTAAATATAAATGGTTATGAATACAAATATTTACCAATTTAGAAGCAATGTAACAGCACACGACCCAAATAATATTAAAGAAATAGTTTCCTCTTCCGGATTTTTTTCGGAAGAAGAAATTGAAATTGCAGCAGAACTTGCTGAAGAATTTTTACAAAAAGGAATTGAAAGCGGATACTATTTTGTATTTGCAGTATTAGATGGGAAAACAGTTGGATACTCATGCTTTGGTCCAATACCAGCAACAAAATTCAGTTTTGACCTTTACTGGATTGCAGTTCACAATAGCGAACGAGGAAAAGGTTTAGGAAAATTGCTTATGGAAAAAAGTGAAGATGCAATTTCAGAACTAGGCGGAAATAGAGTTTATATTGAAACTTCCGGACGTGAGCAATATATACCAACTCAACAATTTTATTTTAAGTGCAATTGCATTAAGGAAGCAGAATTAAAGGATTTTTATGCTCCTGGCGATTCTAAAATAATATTTGTTAAAGAGTTGTAGTTAAAGCAATCAATAAAATTTTAGAGATTCTGTAAAATAATTCCTATCAAAATAACATATTAATTTGGGCTATCCCTTTAATAAATTTGTTGTTCAAAATGAAGAGGTGCTAATAGAATCTTTTATTGATGCAGAATAATAAATTAACCGCCAAATGAAAAGACAAAAACATTTTTATTCGTGAAAAAATAAAAATAATAATTAGTGTTTAAAGACTTTTTTACTTATGTTTGGAACTGTACGACGGTAGTTTAAGAAATAGAAGTAGTTGTAAATTTATTTTATCCCTCCCTATCACTCAAAGTTCTGTCAAATTTTTATTATTTATTTAGGAGTCTGTATTATGGCAGATCGCAAACAAGGAACTGTAAAATGGTTCAACAGTTCAAAAGGTTTTGGTTTTATTTCTCAAGAAAGTGGTGACGATGTATTTGTACATTTCGATTCAATAGTTTCTGATGGTTATAAAACTTTAGATGAAGGTCAAAAAGTAGAATTTTCTGTGACTCAAGGTCAAAAGGGATTGCAAGCAAGTGATGTTAGAGTAATCTAAATTAGTTTGATATATGATGATCTAAAAAAAGCTCCTTATCGGAGCTTTTTTTGTTTTAAATCGATGAAGTTAATTTAGACAATTGTTGACTAATTGAATATGCTACAGTTTCTCAATTCGTTAATTTTAGAATTATTAACCTTTATTTTACAAAGTAGCCATTTCAATATTATCAAAATTTCTACGATAAAATGTCATATAATCAACCTTTCTTTCCAACGCATGAATAACTGCATGAGCAAAATTAACTTTCTCAAAATTTTGTGCACTTCCTAATCCACCTGGGCTAAAAACGTTTATTTCCATTAGTTTATCGCCAACAATATCTAATCCTACTAAAAACATTCCATCTTGCACAAGTTTTGGTCTTACAATTTCAGCTAGTTGAAGGTGTGCCTCAGTAATTACAGCTTGTCTTAATTTTCCACCTGCATGAATATTGCTACGCATGTCTTCTCCCGATCGTACTCGTCTAAAAGCAGCAAATTTTCCTTTATACCTTAGTGGCTGTCCATTCATCATAAATAGACGAATGTCTCCTTCGTGAGCAGCTGGCAAATATTCTTGAGCTATTACATATCCATCTTTACTAATAGATTCAATTATTTGGTTAAGATTAGCTCTTTCTTCCTTTCTAATTAAAAATACACCCGAGCCTCCTGAACCCTGAAGAGGTTTCAACACGGCAGAACCACCTTCATTATCAACAAAATCTCTAATTTCGTGTCTATCGCGAGTAATAATTGTTCTTGGTCTTACTTCTTCAGGGAAATGTTGAAAGTACATTTTATTCATTGCGGTTGCCAATCCATTTGGGTCGTTTAGCACAATAACTCCATGACGCATAGCAACACGTCCAAATATTATTCCCGCATTTTGTGCCCAAGCTCGAGCTCCTGTGTCTGTTGAAGGATCGTTTCGAAGCATAAGCACATCTAAATCATCAACAGATATTCGCTCAGTAATTGCTTTTTTCCCTTGTAAATCGGAAAGATATGTTGTTCCCAATCTGTAATGTTTTTGTGGGGCTCTGCGAGCTCTAGCACGAATAACCTCATCAACATCATAAGCAAAATCGCCAACACCCATTACCCAAGCTTCATGCCCACGATTAATTGCAGCCATTGCTAATCGGGAAGTAGTATAATTAGCTTCTTCTGTATTTATATTGTTAACAACAAAACCAATTCTCATTTTTTACTCCTTTTAACTAAATTAATTACGGAAATTCCTTTCCTTATATCATCCAATCTTTTAATTGTTTCAGCGTTTTCTAAGTAGCTGGGTTTTAGTGGAACTGGTGATAAAACTTTTCTCCATTGTAATTCTTTAATAATTGCAACATGGTCAGCTGAAATTTTACCCATATACAATGGCTCTAACTCCCCACCGCTTTTTAAATATTCTAATAATTTTACAAGACCTCGCAAATAAACAGCATCTTTTGTTAATCCACCGCTACGGAAAGTACGCATAGTAATTGTAAATGAAGTAGTTTGTTCAAAACCATAATTTCTATTTAACTCATGAAATACTTCTTCAAAAGATGCGCCATTCACTATATTGTGAGCAGCTATTACTCGCGCAGCTAATAATCGTAATCGTGGACTTGTGAATCCTCCTACAAGATACTCTGCCAAAACCGCCAATCCTTCTTGCAACTCATCGTAACCTGCTAATCCAACATAGAGTTGCTTAAATGGTTGAGCTTTTCCATTTAAATATGTTAAAACATGAGTTCCAACCTCGTGTTGTATTAGTGCTTCCATTCTGGTTTCAGAAATTTTGAGATATTTTCCAATTAGTAAATTTCCGTGCGAAACCATTAATCCTGAAATATCCTCTCTTATAATTATTTTACTTCTGCTATTTGGTAAAGTTTTTCTAAAATAGGATAATTCCTTCATTGCTCTAGCTGCAAAAATATTTGCGTCAATAATATTACCAGATGATTCATCACGACTGCGTGGTGAAAGTTTTTCTAAAATTTGTTTTGATAAGTTTAACAGTGATTCTTCAACAATTCCATAAAGTTGCAAACTGCCAAATATAAAGCGTGGTGTACCCATGTCAATTAACATTGTCAACTTTCTATCAATTTCCTGCTGTTGCTGTCTAAAAAGCTGTGCAAGTGTGGGGTCTTCAATTCGTTCAATTGGCACTTGATAAAGTTTCCGCTTTGATAATGCCGGGTCAATTGGAAGCGGACGATAGTAAAACTCAGGAGAGCTTCTGTACTTACTTTTTTGAAAAGCGTTCCATGCGGAATTTGAATTTATTGGTGTTACTTGCAAAAGAAAATCAAATCCACTAGAAATTTCGGCTAGTTGACTGTCAACTTCCCAAACAGCCTTAACCATGCTCCAACGACCAAGTGATTGAAAATTTGGAGGACGGTAAGTAGTTTTATTGTTTGTAAATTTAAAAAATCCACCTTTTAATGATCTCGAAAATTTACGCTGTAATTCTCTGCGAACAAGTGGAAATATTTGATGCGTTTCTAAATTTTTATAAATTGGGCTAACTTCAATTCCTAACATATGACATCCAAGTTGCTTAATTTCAACAGATGATAAAATTGGATTTAGGCCTGGAGGAACAATTTTGTTTGTTGTAAACACTTCCACAGTTGATGGTTGTCTTCTAATTTTAATAGAACGAAGTGATTTTTCAAGTTTCTCTATTGTTGGATTTATACTACTATTTTTTGTGCGTATAATCCTAAAACCTGGTTGATAAAGTAAATCATCATTTGTTATTTCATTCTCTGGTTTAATCCAAACCTCAATAATTAGAAAAGAGCCGAAAACATTTTTCATTGTTAAAGCAATATTACTAACCAATAATGACAATTGTTTATGCAACTTCCTATTTCCCGACGCTGTGAGATAAGAAGCTTCGCTCATAACTAATCTCTCTGGCAACGAATCATCACTTTCATCAATTTGCCTGAATATGCAAATAAACGGAAGCTGTCTATCAATGTGAACTCTGCCCCAAACAGGAAGAGTTCGGCGAACTTGTTTATTTTCTTCCAATCTTTTACAAATTGTTTCAATAAATTGATTAGTGATAGAATCCAACTTTGCTTTTACCATTTTGCCCCTAGTTTTTTAAGTTCTTCTAAAACTCCAGGAACAGTTGATTCAAGTGCCATGCGTATTTCTTGTAATTGAGCTAAGTCAGGAATACCACTCCATTCATCCATAAAGAATTTTTTAAATTCAATTGAAAGAGAGCATCCAGATTGTGGAAATGTTTCATGAATCCACTTAGAAAATTGTCCACCTTTAAATTTTATATTTTCTCTTACATCAAGCGAGCGTCCAAAATAATTATAATTTTTCAAATCGCTAATAAACCGATTAACAAGAGGCGCCCAAATTTCCTTGTTTACAGTACCAGTGCCAATGTTTACTTCAGGATTTAATTCTGGGTCAGCCGGTAGTCCATCACGTCCTTCGCGAAGGTGGTTATATGAATGAAGATCAAAGACAACAAAGTATCCAAAATTCTCTTCCATCTTACTGAAAATTCGTTTTGCTTCTGCATAAAAAGCATCATATTCTCGTAATGAAGATTCTATTATTTCACAAGTTGGCTTTTCATTCCAGACATTTAAGCCCCAAGCATCTTCAGGTTTTATATATATAGCCTTGTTTCTTGGGCGATTAAAATCAACTTGAAAACGTGAATAATTTGCTATTATTCTTGTTTCGCCAATACTTGTCAATTCTCCAGTAAAAGGATCTTCCTCCCTAAGTCGCTCTATTTTGCTAATCAACATTTTTTCAGCTATATCTTTTCGCAATAAATTGCCGTTATGTATTGCAGTAACTGCTAATGGTTTATTTCCCTCAATGGAATTCCATGTAATTGTATTATTAATCATTTTACCATTATAATTTAAGTAGAAAACTAGTACTCAACAGAAACTTCGTACAGATTTTATGTGAAATTATTTTATTTGATTGATTTATTTTAATCCCTTATTTACAAAACTAAAATTACAAGTATTTATTATAGTTGTATAAAATTAAAAACAATCAAACAATAATTTGCTATAAGACATAATGCAGGTGTTATTCTTGCCACTCATTTCTTATTTATCTTTAGTTTTTGCAAAACAATACAAATGCAGGACTAACATAATATCAATAAATATATGTTTATGACAATGAGTTATATTGTTTTGCAAAAAGCTAAATAATAATTTTTTTTTTCAATTAATGATTATAAGGTTATTATCTTCCACGACCTTGACCGCTTCTACCGCCGCCTTGACCAGACTTTCCAGCACCGAAACCACCACCTCTGCTATTGCCTTGACCTCCACCTTTTCCACCACTGAAACCACCTCTGTTGCCACCGTGTCCACCAAAACCACCTCTGCTATCACTGCGGGCTTCTCGTGGACGTGCTTCATTTACAGTAAGATTTTTCCCTTTTAATGGTGTACCATTTAATCCTTTAATAGCATCCTCAGCCTCATTTTTTGAAGGCATTTCAACAAATGCAAAACCTTTTGATTGACCAGTGTATTTGTCCTTAATAAGAACAACAGAATCAATTTTACCAAATGGCTCAAATGACCCGCGCAATTCTGCTTCTGTAACTTCGCTGGATAAATTGCCTATAAAAATATTCATTAAAATCTCCTTTTATGATAATTAATAAAGATGCCATCCTCAAAGAACTTTTCTCTAAATTGGCAAAAAATAAAACTGTTGTGATAAATTTATTGGACTTCTGTAAGTCGCAATGTTTCTTATAAAAGACAATTATTGTTAATAAGTTAAATTTCAATCATGATTTTTTTACTTATAACTATACGATGTTTCATACTAATTAGGTGCTTAATTTAATTTGAAAAGAACTATTAACTCAATTTGAGAAAAATGAGGAATACAATTCAAAAACTCACACATTCAAATAATTCAGATGGATTTAACATAATTAAAAGTTATATAATTACAAAGCAAGAAAATTAGAATGATTAGCACTTAAAAATGTGAAAAATTGAGAACTTAAACAATAATTAATATACAAGGTTTATGATAATTAGAATTATGTATTTGCTTAACCTATTTCGAAGACCTAATTTTATTTAAAAGTAATTGTTATATTTGTTTTACTAAAAACTTGTTAAAGACTTATGGACGCCATAAATATAATTTCTGCAATAGCTTTATTTCTTTCTATCGTCGCAAATTCTACTGCGACTAAGGGTGGATTAAAAAAGGCTGTTACAAAATCTGAGAGAAGGCCAAAAACCTACTTGCAAAAAACCCCTTTAAATATTTCTGCAATTGTTTTAATTCTTGAAATTTTAGCTATTTTTCAAATAGGAACATGGGATTATAGTACCGAATTTCAGTATTTAAGAATTGGTGGTTTAGTCTTTTTTGTAGTTTTTGCATTGTTACAGGTAAAATCATTTAAAAATTTAAAAAATTATTACACACAAGACGTTGCCATTTTAAAAAATCATCAGCTTATAACAACTGGAATTCACAAAAACATTCGTCATCCGCAATATGTTAGTCAAGTATTAAGTGATTTAGGAATGGGAATTGCTTTATTTGGATATTTAATAATTCCAATTGTTCTTTTAGTTGAATTGCCACTTTTTATTCTGCGTGCTAAAAAAGAGGATGAAATGATGAATGAATATTTTGGAAATCAATTTAAAGAGTATAAGAAACAGAGTGGTTTTATAATTCCATTCATTGGATAAAAAATGAAACTTAAATATGTATACTTATTAATTCTAATTTTAACTACATCAATTTTTTCACAGAGGTTATTGAAAATTTCAGTTTCTAATGGCGCGGAAAAAGAAGTACTACCATATTTAGTGAAAAATGGGATTACTTACGTTTCAACCAAAGAGTTATCCAAAATTCTTTCTGGAAATTATTTCTATAATCCATCGGCACAAAAAGTAGAGATGAAATTTGATAATTATAATCTAAAAGTAACAGCAAAAAATCAATTTTTCGTAATTTCATCAAAATCCAACTATGAACAGGATGTTTACCAAATACCCATTTCCACTCAATTAATAAAAGATGATATATTTATTCCTATTGTATATTCTTTAAAATATGTTGAACTAGCTTATCAAAAGAAATTGCTTTATAATGATAAAGACAAGAATTTAATTATTACAAGTAAACCAAATGATTTGTTTGAGAGTATTGATACCGAAAAAACATCTTCTCCAATATCTGTATCCAAGAAAAAAATTATCGATTCAAAATATGACATTTACGGAATTGAAATTTCTGAAATGACAAATGGTACTTTAATCAGAATTGGAACTACAAAAAAAATAAACATGTTCCGTTCTTCAGTGCTGGATGGGAAGTTGTTCTTTTTTGTATCTGGCGCCTCTATTGACCCTGATTTTCAGAAAAACTTTAAACCTGCTGGAGTTGTTAAAAAAGTTAATGTAAAAAATGTTAAAGGAAATAAACAAATAGAGTTTACACTTAACAACGAGAAAGCAATTTCGGATTCTATACATTCATCTTATAAAGACATCGATTCCGACGATATTTTAATCACTATTCAAAATGATGTTTTTGACAAATTCACTAAAGATATTTCGGTTGAAAAAGCTAAGTGGAATTTTGATGTTTTAATAATTGATGCTGGTCATGGTGGGAAAGATCCTGGAGCAATTGGTATTACTGGAGTTAAAGAAAAAGATGTAAACCTAAAAATCGCCTTGGAATTAGAGAAAATTATCAAAGAAAAAATGGATGGAATTAAGGTAGTTTTAACAAGAGATGATGATAGTTTTGTTGAACTTTTTAAACGAGGAAAAATTGCAAATGAAAATGAAGGGAAATTGTTTATTTCCATCCATGCAAATTCTGTTGGAAAGAAAAATAAAAATGCTCGTGGATTTGATGTTTATTTACTTAGACCTGGCAAGACTGAAAAGGCAATTGAAATTGCAGAAATAGAAAATAGTGTTATTAAATATGAAGATGATGCGGAACGTTATCAAAAATTAACAAATGAAAATTTTATTTTAGTTTCAATGGCTCATTCCGCATACATGAGATATTCAGAAAAATTTGCTGGAATTCTGAGCCAGAATTGGAGTACTGGAGTTAAAGAAATTCCTTCTCGTGGGGTTAAGCAGGCGGGCTTTTATGTGCTTGTTGGCGCTTCAATGCCGTCGGTTTTAGTTGAAACTGGATTTCTATCAAATAGAGCCGATGAGGCATATTTAAATAGCAAAAATGGTCAAAGAGAAATTGCAAAATCAATATTTAAATCAATTGAAGATTATAGAAAATATTATAATGAACAAATGAAAGAAGATGAATAATTGTCTAAATTGCAATACACATTTTAGAATATAATGAAAGGACTATATAAATGACAAATGCACAAAAATGGGTTACTATTTTCTTAGTATTATTTATTTTATTGTTAGTACTATCGAAGCTTACTAAAAGAGAAGAAAGTAGCACTGAATCAACTTCAACAGAAGAAACTATGCAAAATGGTGAAACACAACAAATTAGTGCAGAAAACCTTATTGCAAAAAATAAATGTGCTTCTTGCCATGGTAGAGATTTAAATGGCTCAGGCATGGGACCATCTTTAATAAATCTAAGCACTAATTGGGAAAAAGACGATTTAGTAAGTTATTTGCAAAATCCATCTTCATTTCTCTCTAGCGCTAGGATGGCTATGCTTAAAGATAAATATGGACAGGATATGCCAGCTTTTAAAAATATGAGTGCTGAAGAACTTGATGCTCTTGCTTCATTTTTATTGGATATTAAATAAATAGGAAAAGAAATGATAAGTAAAGAACTTTTAGATATACTTTGCTGTCCTGAAACAAAAGCTGATTTAGTTTTAGATAATAATTATTTGGTTTCCGTTGATAAAGAAACAAGAAGACGATACAGAATAGATGATGATATTCCTATTATGCTTATTGAAGAATCTGAAACTTTATCTTTAGAAGAGTGGCAAAAAATAATGAAGAATCACGGAAAAGAAATAGAATAATCTATTTGTTATGTTAGCTATTTTCACCTTCAAGGTTTAATTAGTATTTAAATTAATCTTGAAGGTGTTTGTTTTTAACCATGTTCAATTCTGGATACAAAATTAATGATAATAAAAAAAGACAAATCGGAAATACAAAATTTCTTGGTTGATGCTGCAAATTATAAAGGTGATTGTGAAGCAGTTTATTTTCCAGAGAGCGAATCGGATATTCTTATAATACTTGCTCTTGCTAGAAATCTAAAACAGCGAATAACTATTGCTGGAAATGGTACTGGATTAACTGGTGCTCGAGTTCCAGAAGGTGGAATTGTTATTTCAATGAATAAGATGAATAATATTTTAGAAATCAATACTGCTGAAAAATATGCAATTGTTCAACCTGCTGTTATCTTGCGTGAATTTCAGAACGAAGTTACAGCAAATCGATTGTTTTATCCTCCCGACCCAACTGAGCAAGACTGCTTTATTGGAGCTTCTATTGCCACAAATGCTTCGGGAGCAAAATCATTTAAATATGGTCCTACAAGAAATTATGTTATAGAATTGAGAATAATTCTTTCCAATGGTGAAGTATTAAATTTAAAACGTGGTAATAATTTTGCTGATGGAAATTTGTTGAATCTTATTTCGGAAAGTGGATCACAAATTGAAATTAGTTTGCCAGATTATTTAATGCCAAACACAAAACATTCTGCAGGATATTTTACTAAGATCAATATGGACGCAATAGATTTATTCATTGGCTCTGAGGGAACTCTTGGAATAATTACAGAAGCAAAATTAAAATTACTCGAGATTCCAGAAAATTTAATTTCAGGAATACTCTTTTTTAACAATGAGGCTGATGCACTTGATTTTGTTGATGATGCGCGGTCTCAATCAATAAAGCATAGAATGGCAAAGGATGAAAATAATATAAATGCAAGAGGAATTGAATTTTTTGACTTTTACTCACTTCAATTTCTAAAAGAAGATTATCCTAAAATAAACGACAATCATAAAGCAGCCATTTGGTTTGAACAAGAAATAAACTCCGAGTCAGAAGAATTTCTATTTGATAAATGGATGTCATTGGTTGAAAAATATAATGCCGATATTGATAACTCTTGGTTTGCGATGGATAAAATTGAGTTAGAAAAATTTAAAAATTTCCGACATGCTGTTTCTTCAAAAGTCTCGGAATTTGTTGCCCAAAAAGGTGTTCGTAAAGTTGGAACTGACACAGCTGTTCCAGTAGAACATTTTAGAGATTACTATTTTGAAATGAAAAAAGATGTTGCTGCAAATAATCTAAATTATATTTGTTATGGTCACATTGGCGATTGTCATTTGCATTTGAATATGCTGCCACAAAATGCTGATGAGCTAATTACTGCAAAATCCCTTTATGCTAGGTTTTGCGCTCGTGTAGTTGAGCTTGGTGGTACAATTTCGGCTGAGCATGGCGTTGGAAAAATGAAACGCGATTATTTGTTTAACATGTATGGCAAAAAAAACATTTTAGAAATGGCTCGTATAAAGAAAATACTTGATCCAAATTTGCTGCTTGGAATTGGGAATATTTTTGACGAAAAATTTTTGATTAATTAAACCAGTTTTCGTGTTCATGCATTAACGACTACAGAATTATTAAATAAATGTTTTGCAAGCTCCATTGGAGAATAATACAAATGACAAGAAAAATAATTTTCATATTGATGCTTCCAACAATGCTGCTTTTTTCTCAAACATTTTTAGCTAATAAATATCGTTTAGCCAAAACTTATGAGGAAAGTGGAAAACTCGAACAAGCAAAAGCTGTATATGAAGAGCTTGTAAAAGTTGACACAAATAATAATTTGTACTCAAATTCGTTAAATGATGTTTATCTCAAATTGAAGGAGTATGATAACTCAATTCTATTTCTTTCGGAAAGGATAAAACAGCGACCAAATGATGTTACACTTTACGGCTTGCTTGGGTCAACTTATTATATAAAGGGTGATAACGAAAATGCACTATCAGCTTGGAATAACGGAATTTTAACAAATAATAATTCGCAAATTAATTACACAATTATTTCAAATTATGCGGTTCAAAATCGTGCCTTCGAAATTGCAATACAATATTTAGAAGAGGGTAAAAGCAAGTCCACAGATCCACTTCAATTCTCTTATCAGCTAGCGCAAATTTATTCCTACACAATGGAATACAAAAAAGCTGCGGAAGAATATGTTACTTCTTTAATTCAACAACCTACTCAATTGGATTACATTGAAAGAAGGATGGAGGCTTATCTTTCGGCTGTTGGTGCTATTGAACAAAGCATTAGCGCTGTTGAAAAATATAAAGACGAGAATATAGCAATAAAGGAATTACTTTCGTTTCTCTTTATAAAAAACAATCAATACGAAAATTCATTTCAGTTAATTAAAGAAATTGATAAAATAAAAGGTGGAGATGGAGTTATAATTTATAACTTTGCTTCGGATGCTTTTCAACAAACGCAGTTTAATGTTTCGTCACAAGCTTTTAAATATTTGCTTGATGTATATCCAAACTCACGATTTGTGCCTAATAGTAAAATCGGTTTTGCAAAAACTCTTGAATTTCAATTAAATGAAGAGTGGAGTAAAAATCAAGAAAACTGGAAACCAATCTCAATTGTAAATACAACAAACTCAAGCAAATATCTTCCAATAATTAAAACTTATGAGTCGTTAATTTCCGAAACAAATGGGGATTTAGTAAATGAAGCTCTGTTTAGAATTGGAAATATTTATTCCACTAAATTTTTGGATTTCCCTAAAGCGGAAGAATATTTTGCCAGAATTATAATAAATTCTACGCTTTCAATTTATTATGGAAGAGCTAATTTAGAATTGGCAAAAATATCGTTGCACCTAAATAATTTGGAGAAGGCAAAACAAGAATTGCAAAGCGTTTTTGTTTCGTCGCAGACAGAAAACAACATAAAAAATGAAGCCAAATTTTTAATGGCTAAACTCGAATTTTACAACGGAAATTTTGAAGGAGCTTTATCTACAATTGCCAATATAACACAAGATTTATCAAATGATTTATCCAACGATGCAATTGAACTTTCGATGATAATTAATATAGCAAAAAAGGATTCTCTAAATTTACTTGAATTTGCAAGAGCTGAGTTAAAGGCAAAGCAAGATAATTTTGAAGAAGCTGAGAAAATGTTTAGAAAATTGAGTGAAAATGAGAATCTATTTGTACTAAATAACATCTCAAGAATAAAATATGCCGAAATATTAATTGCTCAAAACAAATATCCAACAGCAATAGAAATTTTAAAGAAATTGTCTGAGAGTAAAGAATTGAATATTTTTACAGATAGAAGTTTTTATTTATTAGCACAAGTTTATGAATTTGGAATTGTAGATGATAAATCAGCAATTTCCACATATGAAAAATTCCTCGAATTATTTCCAAACTCATTATACCTTGAAAAATCGACAAAGAACTTAAAAGAATTGAAAAATAAAAAAAGTGAAAACAAATGAAAAACGACAAAGATCAAGATAAAGTTAAATGCTCATTTTGCGGAAGAGATGGCAGCGAGGTTGCAAGCATGGTTGCGGGACCTGATGTTTATATCTGCGACAACTGTGTAAAATCAAGTGTTGATATTTTAAAAGAAAATATTGCCGCATACAAAAATGAAAAAAATGATTACACAATTCTTACTCCCGATATTATTCATAGAAAATTAAATGAACATATAATTGGGCAAGACCAAGCAAAGAAAGTTCTTTCGGTTGCTGTTTATAATCACTACAAACGAATAAATGCAAGCTCATCATTTTTTGATTTGGATGATGTAGAAATTGAAAAGAGTAATATTTTACTGGCAGGTCCAACTGGTGTGGGAAAAACATTAATTGCTCAAACTCTTGCAAAAATTTTGGATGTTCCTTTTGCGATTGCGGATGCTACAACACTTACTGAAGCTGGCTATGTTGGCGATGATGTAGAAACAGTTTTAGTTCGCTTGCTTCAAGCTGCTGAATATAATCTTGAAAAAGCTCAAAAAGGAATTGTATACATAGATGAAATAGATAAGATTGCTCGTAAAAGTGAATCTACTTCAATTACAAGAGATGTTTCTGGTGAAGGAGTTCAGCAAGCACTTCTAAAAATAATTGAAGGAACTGTTGCTGGCGTTCCTCCAAAAGGTGGAAGAAAACATCCAGAACAAAATTTAATTAATGTAAATACAAAAAATATTTTATTTGTTGTTGGCGGTGCCTTTGATGGATTAAATCCTATTATTTCTTCTCGATTAAATCAAAGTGTTATGGGTTTTAATGCCGATGAAACAGAAGTTAGACATCATTATTCTGAAGATGAAATTTTGCAACAAGTTCAACCAGATGATATGGTTAAATATGGTTTAATTCCAGAACTTGTTGGACGTTTGCCAATGATTGCTGCTCTAAAACCTCTTGATGAAAGTTCCATGCTGCGTATTTTAACTGAGCCAAAGAATGCGATTATTAAGCAATTCAAAAAATTATTTATAATGGAAGGTGTTGAATTGGAGTTTGAGGAAGAAGCTCTTAAACTAATTGTTAAAAAAGCGATGGAAAGAAAAACTGGAGCTCGTGCATTGCGTTCAATTGTGGAAACCACTTTGTTAGATATTATGTATGAACTGCCTTCAAAAACAGACATTGAAAAATGTTTAATAACCAGAAACACTGTAGAAACTGGCGAAGAACCCGTTTACATTGAGAGCGAAAAAAAATCAGCTTAAAATTATAAATCCGCAATAAATAAATTTTGTTTATTGCGGATTATAAACTTTTGTGCCAACCCAGTATTATTTTATTCAATAATAATATCATACTTACCAAGCAACCCTATTACACCCATTTTTGAAAATTTTGCTTTTTTAATTCTGTTTATCTCAGGGTCAAAAGAATAATTGTATGATGTGCTAAAATCTGCTTTTTCTAATATTGTATTTACAAAAATTGCTCTGGTTAAATCACAATTTTCAAATTTCGCATTTGTTAAATTGGTTTCTGTAAAATCAACTTCATGCAGTGTGCAGTTCTTAAACTCAATCTTTTTTAAAACTAATTTATAAAAGGAGGATAAGTTCAAATGACAAGTATCAAATTCCAACAGTAACAAAAAAGGGTCGCATTCGTTAAAAGTTAAACCAAGAAGTTTGCAATTCTTAAATTTAGCATCTTTAAAAGCAGTGCCTTTAATCTTTGCCATACTGAAATTACAGTTTTCAAATTTGCAATCAATAAATGCAATATTTGATAAATTTACACCAGAAAAATCACAATTAATAAATTTACAACTATCATACTCCCCTTTTGATATTCCTTTTTCCGAAAAGTTGATTTGCCTAAAATCCTTATTTTCTACATTATTTTCATTCATGGTAATGTGTTTTCCTTTGGGTAGTCATTTTTTATTAATATTTCACTAACTAATTTAAGTTATTATTTAGATTTATATTAATAGTTAGTTGTAATAGAAGAGAAAATAAGAAAATGGAAATCCAAAAATAAAGACTTAACTAACATGTGGAATTGAAGGACATAAGTAAATTCTGAGAATATAATTAAACTAATTTATTTTGTTTTTTTCCTTAAAACGAAAAACAATCCTGCTAGTGCAACAACCGACCAAGTTCCTTCTAGGATGACAAATGGAATATAATCAATCAAAAACGAAGCATAGCAAGACATTGCTGCTCCAAAAATATTCATTAAAATATATGTTTTGGAATCTTGTTTAAGTAATTTAAACAAATTAAGGAAAAAAGCTAGCAAAAGTAAGCTAACACCAATTGAACCAATTATTACTGAATAATCCATATTAAAATTCTGTTGTCCTTAAAAATTTTTGAAATCTTAAATAGAAAAATAATGCAGCTAAAGATAATCCAACAACGAAACTAACCCAAACGCCTTCAACTCCAAATTCTAAAACAAAGCCTAACAAATACGCAACTGGAAGTCCTATAATCCAATAAGCGACAAAGGAAATAAACATTGGCGCTTTAAGGTCGGTTAATCCGCGTAAAATTCCAATTCCAACAACTTGTAAACCATCCACAACTTGAAAGAAAGAGGCAATCACAATTAAAGAGGCGGCAATTTTTATAACTTCTACATTTTGGATATAAAGAGTTGGAAGAAAGTCGCGAAGTATAAAAAACATTAACCCGAAAGAGCCCATAATTGTAGCAATAATAAAAAGCGCAGTGTAGCCAGCTTTCTTAATTCCAACCAAATCACGTTTCCCTAAATAATTTCCAATACGAATAGTTGCGGCAATGCTAATTCCAAGTCCAACCATAAAAGTAATTGAAGCAAGATTAAGAGCAATTTGATGTGCTGCAAGTTCGTTTACTCCAATCCAGCCAACCATAATTGCGGCAAATGAAAAACCACCAACTTCAAAAAACATTTGAAGTCCGCCTGGAAGCCCAAGATTTACAATCTTTTTAATTACCGCCCAATTAACGCCTTTATATTTAAGCGAAGGATCAAATTCTTGAAATGTTTTTGCATTTCTGATATAGATAAAAATTGCAAATGCCATAAAAATTCTTGTCATTAAAGTAGCATATCCAGCACCATCTAATTCCAATCTTGGAAACCCAAGATTGCCAAAAATTAAAATCCAATTTAAAAAAGCATTTATAAAAACGGAGAAAATCAAAATTGTCATTGGTGGCTTGGTGAACGATAATCCTTCTGAAAATTGTTTGTAAGTTTGAAATAGCATAAATGGAATAATTGAAATGTTTATAATTCTCAAATATGATTCGGCATATTGAACAACTTCTGGTGGCTGATCTAAGTACTTAATTAAATCGACTAAAAAATATATTGAAATTACAAGAATAAAAGAAAAGACAATATTTACCAGCAAACCTTGACGAAGAATAACTCCGCACTCATCGTGCTTTTCGGAGCCTTTTGCAATTGCAACAAGTGGAGTAAGAGCAACACTCATTCCAATTCCGAGAATCATAATTAAGAGCACAAGCCCGTTTGCGAGCGAAGATGCAGCAAGTGGCACAGCTCCAATTCTGCCAACCATGAGCGTATCAATAACTCCTAGCATCATGTGCCCCAACTGACCTATTACAACTGGATATGCAAGTTTAATTGTTTCTTTTGCGTGAAATTTATAACTGGTCACATTATTTCTTTGTTTGTTGGATTTATAAATAATTTAACATTACATTTTACAAAGAAATAACTTATTATAAAATAGACTTATTTAAGATTTATTATGAAAGCTGTAAAATTTTTATTCCTTTTGGTTGCTTTTCTGTTAGTTGAGTTTGCAAGCGGACAGGAAATTAAATGCAAATATTGCCAAAAACCAATTGTGGGTGATTATATTATTGTTGATGGCTTTAAATATCACAGAAATCATTTTTTATGCGCAAATTGCAACAAGCCAATTGAAGGTAAATATTTCACCAAAAACGATAAATATTATCACGATAAGTGTTTTGAATTGTTGTTTCTTCCAAAATGTGCTGTTTGCAATAAGTCAATTAATGGTGAGTATTTAATTGATTCATTCGGAAACAAAATTCACAAACATCACGAAGCCGAAATAGATAGATGCGATAATTGCAACCGAATTATTTCGGAAAACACTACAAACGGTGGAATAAAATATATCGACGGACGTAAAATTTGTAATATTTGTTATGGAAACAGAATAAATTCTATTTATGAATATAAATCCGCATTAAGCAAAGTTATTACGCGACTTAAAGATTACGGCTTGCATTTTAGTGAATCATCAATTTCGCTTAAAATTGTTAGTTTAAGCGAACTTCAAAAAGTTTCCGAAAGTCGTTATTCTAGAAGCGTTAGAGGATTTACGCACACATTAATTAAAACTTTACGGAACAAAAAATCATTTGAGCACACTATTTATGTTTTGAACATGATTCCATCCAAATATGCCGAATCAACAATTGCGCATGAGTTAATGCACATTTGGATTAGCGAAAATATTGCCAAAAAGTTAACTCCAAAACTTGAGGAAGGTAGTTGCAATTATATTTCATATATCTACTTAAAATCAGATTATTCGCAGGACGCAAAGGATATTATAAAACAGTTGAAAGAAAGTCCCGATAAAATTTACGGTGACGGATATAGAAAAGTGTTTGAGCGATTTAATGGGCGGGAATTTAGTCAGTTTTTGAACTATTTGAAAACAAATGCAAGTATTTGATTTAAGTAAAAAGTAGTGAATGAAAAGTTTCATCCACTACTTTTAAATATTATTGATTAAGAAAACTTAAAAAAGGGATTGCTGTTGAAAGGAAGTAGAATAGTAAACTAAATCCAATCCACAAACCTAAAATTGTTCCAACATATTTTTTTGTGTTTTCTGATTTAAACATCTTGGCAAACGCAATACCAACAACTACGTAAAACCAAATTGAAAATACATCGAGCTTACTTAATAAAAATCCTAAAATTTCTGTTTTATCTAAACCGGCAAATGTAGTAATACTTAAATCGGTAACCATTTTACCCATTAACATTGCCACAATTACCTGAAGAATAACTTGAACACTTGCAATATAGAATGGTAATCCATATGCTACCATGGCGTTGCTATAGGGTCCTTCACCTTTAATACCAAACTTTACTACTGCAAAATAGAAGCCACTAATAACAAAAAATACAATAAATGTGAAAATTACAATACCTACAATTTGAGGAATTAGCATTGCCATTCCACCCTCTTCCATTCTTTCGCGAATTGTTTCAATTTGCGCATCAGCTTGCTCTTGTGTCATTCTTCCACTGTTTACGGCTTCACTAAAATTCTTTTCAATCGATTCTAATTGTTTTTCCATCATTGAAAATTTGATTTCTGGATTGCTTTGCATAATAAATGTTGAAAGACTTAATACAACAATAAAAACTAATAATGGTACTATCCAATCGATAGTTTTGGCTGGCATTTGGGCAATTTTTTCAAAAGTAGTTGTTGGTTCAGAAAATACACCAACCATCTTATCGGAGTGGTTTAGCTCAAATTCTTCCTCATCTAAAAGTTCATCTTCTTTCAAATTATCATCGTTCAATTCACTCATGTTTCCTCCAAACTATTTTAAGATTTTAATAAAGGATTATCAGTCGTTAAAATAACACTTAAAAAAAATAAAAGAAACAAGAAAAAAAGACGAGGAGCAAGATGAAAGACAAAAGATGAAAGACAAAAGATAAAAGACAAAAGACAAAAGACAAAAGACTTAAGATGGAAGGGAGAGAGATAAAATGGGAATTTAGCATTGAACTTGCCAAATGCAATTTGCTTAAATTAATCCCGAAAAATTCTCTTTGCATAAAAAGATAATTATGTTTAATTTATGCCAAATTATTTAAGTTAGCAAACAAAAATAATGATGAAATTTAAATTAAATAACAGAATAGAAACTGGATTAAATAGTCATATTAATAATATGATGAAGGTTTCGCATTTATCCCGCTTTTTATGAGACAACAATATTTCATGTTTTCCGCACAATTTTAAAAAGGCTGAAATTATTTTAATTTGCAAAGATATTTCAAAAATAGGTGTCCCGAGTTAATTTGTAAGTGTATTTTAAGATAAATGGAAAATATATATTGCAATTATTTCAGTACAGACAATCTCAAAATAATATGAACAAATAAAGAATTCAAGACAATTGGATTTTTGAAAAAAAACAAGATAGATTCGTTATATTATTTTTTGTAGTATTAATAGCAAATTTGTAAATAGCAACGCTCTCGAATTAGCGATTCGAGCTACAATGCAGGGCGATTCGCCAAATCGTAAAGCTGATAATGATAAACTTGTAAAACTGTATTAGAAATCGGCTAAATTACAACAATGTCTTAAAAAGTTGAGGTGTTACAATACTGAAAACAGGAGACTTTGTTGAAAAAATAATTGTGACCCATATTGGAATTGCATGTCGAAAGAAGCTTCCAAAAACGATTATTATAACTAGGTATATTACAAAATCAACTTTTGCAACAATTAAAAATAATACAAAACATGAGACGCTCTCCTATTTTCTTTTTATGAAAAAGGATTTTAAGTAAAACAAAGCTAGAATAAATCCGATTAAGCTAATTGGAATCATAAATCCTGGCCATTTATTTGGTGAAAGCCATCCATATATTCCCATTGAAAATAAATGTCCTAAAATAAAAATTGGGATAATAGTTCTGATTACATTTTTGAGACTATTAGGAATTTTCAACTTTCCATTTTCGGTAGGAAGTAAATTATCGCTTCTTAAAATTAAAAATCCAACAAAACCCGTAATACCAAAGAAAATAGTAAGGTAGCCAATTATATTTAACTCATTCTCAAAATAGAATTTCTGATAATGCTCTGGTCCCAATAATCTAAACGATATAAAAACGTGAATTGAAGTAAGAATAAATATTAACTTCCAAAGCTTTTTCCTTGCTTCTTTTAAGCTTGTTTTCTGGATGGAAAAAAGAAGTAGAAATATTACTGTTAAAGAAATTGCTTTATTAGTTATATAAAGTGGAATTTCTTCCAAAGGAACATTGCCAAAAAAGTTGTATCGTAATACTGCATAACCAAATGAAACAATAAAGGCGACAAATATTTTAAGACTAAAGTTGTTTGATAAAATCATAAATTGCCTTATTAACAAAATCTGGATTTTCAATTGGCGACATATGTCCAGAATTTGGCACTACAAAAAAATGAGAATTTGTGATTTTAGAAGCAACTTCTGCCATTAAATTGGGTGGAGTCATTTCGTCAAATTCGCCACAAAGATGAAGAGTTGGAATACTTATTTTACTTAAAAATGGAGTTGAATCAACACGACTTAACATCGCAATTAATGCCCCTTTTACTCCAATTGGTTTGTTTGTTTTGCATAGTGTTTTGATAGATTGGTAGTTGTCTGAATAATTTGTTTTATATCCAGAACTAAAACATGTTGGAACAAATCCTTCAACAAAAGCATCAAGACCATCTTCATTTATTTGCTTTATTTTGTTTGCACGTATCAATTTAATTTCATCTGTATCCGATTGTGCTTTTGTATCACAGAAGATTACACTTTTAAAAATATTTTGGTTTATCTCAACAGCGCGGAATGAAAGATAACCGCCCATTGATAGTCCACAGAGAATAGGTTTACTCAAATTTAATTCTGAAATTATCATAAATAAATCTTCAGCATATTTTTCCATTGTGTACTGCCCATCGCCAACAACAGAAGCACCCAAACCCCGTATATCGTATGTAATGCAAAAATAATTTTGACTTAAATATTCTACTTGCTTATCCCACATGGAGTGGTCGTAAGGAAAGCCATGAACAAAAATAATTGACTGGTTTTGTGAATTACCAGATGTATAAACGGCTAAATCATTAATTATGCTTTTCATTCATGTTCCATTACAAATATTTAGGTTTTATAATTCTAAAATAATTTACACAGCAAACTAAATTATTTTAAAATTAAATCAAAAGAGGAATTTAAAGAAAAGTATTTAGACCGAAAGAGGTACTAATGGAATTGTAAATTTAAAATTACTGCCTTTGCCAAGTTCACTTTCTGCCCAAATAGTACCACCATTTTTCTCAATTAGTTCTTTGCAAAGAATTAAACCCACACCAGTTCCAGACTCATTTTCAGTGCCAACAGTTGTGTGGTGAACATCAATTCTAAAGAGTTTATTTATATCGGCTTGTGTCATGCCAATTCCATTATCTGAAACAGAAATTACAATGTTTTCATCTTTAATTTCAGATGAAATTTTTATCTGTCCGCCGCGCTGTGTAAATTTAATTGCATTAGCTAAAAGATTTCGCATCACAGTTCGTAACATTTTTTCATCTGCATAGATAATTAAATTATTACTAATTCTGGTTGTCATTTTAATATTTTTTGTGCTAATATTTTGTAAAAATACGAGAATTACTTTATTGGTAATTTCTTCCAATTTAATATATGATGGAGAAAAGATCATTCTCCCAGTAGATGCTTGCGACCACTCAAGCAGTGCTTCAAGCAACTGATATATATTTTTTGTACTATTTCGTGCAGTAGAAATCAATTCTTTTTTCTCACTTTCGGTCATATCACTAAAGTTTTCATCAAGCATTTGTGTAATACTAAGCAAAGTTCCAAAAGGAGATTTTAAATCATGTGAAATAATTGAGAAAAATTTATCTTTACTTAAATTTTCATCCTTTAATGCTTTTTGTATTTGCAGTATATCGTGTTCCCATTTTTTCCTGTCAGAAATATCTCTTTGAATTATATATATGAAATATTTATCATTTGTTCTTATTCTTTTCGCGGATATTTCTACGGGAATATATGAGCCATCTTTTTTATAATGTATAGATTCAAAATTTAATGGTTCACCAGAAAGTATTTTCTTTACTCTTCTAAAAATTTCATCTTGCTTTTCTTCAAGATGGAATAAGTTCATTGGTTTACCAATACATTCTTCCCTTGTATGCCCTAATGTTGCCGTCACAGCTTCATTAATATCTATAATTAGAGGAATTTGTCCTTCAGTGATTTCAGCTATGAATATTGGGTCAAAGGCTTGATCAAATGTGGTGCGGAATCGGCTTTCGCTTTCACGTAGAGCTTGCTCAGCTTCTTTGCGTTCGGATATATCTTTTAAATATCCACTAATTGCAATAGGATTATTGCTGTTATCAAAAATTAATTTACCAGAAATTTCAACTGGAACATGTTTACCATCTTTATGTTTTAAAATTGATTCAAACGTTCTTCCAATATGTTTTGTGCCAAGAGAAATTTCTTCCGAGACTATTTCAACCACTTTTGCAAAATTTTCATCAGAATATAATTTCTTTACATTTAGATTCATAATTTCATCAACAGTATATCCAGTTAAGCGAAAAATTTCCGGACTAACATATTCAAAATCAAAATTTAAATTCACTCTCCAAATGGAATCAGTTGAGTTCTCGGCTAACAAGCGGTAATTGCTTTCACTAATCTCCAGCTTTTTAAGTGCCATTGTTCGCTCAGTAATATCACGCATAACACCAAATATTTTAACAGCATTGCTGTTTAAATCACGAATTACCGTTCCATGGTCTTCAATAAATATATAGGTGCAATCTTTTTTTCTGAACTCATATTCTAAAAAGAAATCATTCTTACTTTCCAAAGCTAGAGCTAATGCGTTTAACGTTCTTTGTTTATACTCAGGTTTTATCATATTTTCCCATTCACTTAAATCGATATTCTGAAATTCGTGAATTGTATATCCTAAAGTATTAGTTAAATCACCAGACCATGAGATTATTCCAGAAATAATATCATAAGCATAAACTATTTGACCATTTTGCTCGGCAAGGATACGATATTTATATTCATTTTCAATTAGGTTCTGTTCAGCTTTTTTATGGTCAGAAATGTCTATTATTATGCCAACCATCCTAACGGGCAATTGTGATGCTGTCCATTCAATTATGTTTCCTCTAATCTGAACCCAAACCCAAAAGCCATTTTTGTGCTTCATCCTAATTTCAAAAATATAACTGTCAATTTCATTTAGATAAAGCTTCTCTAACTCTCTCTCAAGGGCAATGCTATCTTCAGGATGTACCAAATTGTTCCATGTATCAATATTAATTGGTTCAAGTTCAGCAAGAGTATGTCCTGTAATTGCAGCCCATCGTTCATCAAACACTGCATCTTTGGTTTGAATATTCCAATCCCAAATACCTGCATTTGTAGCTCCAAGAGCTAATTTTAATCTTTCGCCTTTTTCTCTAAGCTTTCTGTTTATTTCTGCATCTTTCTTTATTCTATTTTTGAATCTATTTTCAACAGTTTTAATTCCCCAAAACCCAAAAATAATTAGTGAAATAAAGAGGGATATTAGTCTAAGCCGTTCATTCAAGGAATTTATCCAGAACTCTTTCATTGGCAGTGATACAGAAATACTACCTCTAATATCACCTTTGTTGAAGTTCTTATTTTTGTAATGCTTTAAACTAGGTTCATCAATTTTTATAGGTTCAATAATTCTAAAAAATTCTTCCCCATCAATTTCAGTAAACTCACAAACTCGCTCAGCTCCATTTTCAAATTTAAGCATTGCACTTTGCTCCCATTCATCAGGAACATTTTCTATTCTATTGGAATTAAGTTCAATTATTTTTCCAGTAATATTATGCGATTCTTTATATTTATTTTGAAATTGTTCTATCATGCAGATATGGTTTATAAATCTAAGAGTATCGCCTACTTCTGTTACAATATCTGATTTTGAGGAATGTTCTATGCAAAGGTTTGAAGAAACATTTTCTTTTAGCGAAACATAAACACCATTATATTTATTTAGCCAATCTCCAAATTCATTATCTTTGTCAAAATATGCTTGTGCTGTTGATTTTGCAATCTCTTTTATTTGTTGAAGGTTTATATAATAACTCCAAAGAAAAAAAGCAAAAACGATTATAATCCAAAGTGTAGTTATAGTAGTGAAATACCTTTTTACTCTTTTAAGTTCTGATGTAAGACTTTTATTACTCATCTCAGCCCAACTTGACTTTTTTAATATTTCAAATACGTTCTATTCAGGTCCATCTGGTAATAACACCAATTCTTACTGGTTTTGGCAGGAAATCATTAACCCTTGTTTTCAAAATAAGAAACTTTGTCTATATTTTCAAATTATTAATATTTAAGTTCTGTTATCTAACAAGGGAATTGTAAATATAAATTTGCTACCTTCGCCAAAATTACTTTCCACCCAAATATTAGTTCCATGTGTTTCAATCAACTCTTTACAAAGAATTAGCCCTAAGCCAGTACCTTTTTCATCATTTGTTCCAAGGGTATTATGGGTTACATCAATGCGGAATAGTTTTTCTTGGTCTTTTTCTGACATTCCAATTCCTGAATCTACTATAGAAATTTTCATTAGATTATTTTCAATTTCAGATGTAACCAATACGGTGCCATTTTTATTAGTAAATTTAATTGCATTTGCTAATAAATTTCTAAGAACAGTTGATATCATATCCCTATCGGCAAATACTCTAGAATTGATGTCTACCGAATTTTTTAACGTAATTTCCTTTTTGAACGCATTGGCTTTTAAAAGGTTAACTAATGAATCTACTAGATGAAAAAGATTAAAATCTATGGGGTTGAAAATCATTCTGCCTTGTTTTACTCTTGCCCAGTCAAGTAATCCTTCAAGCAATTCAAACGTATTTTTTGAACTTTCGTAAAGATTATGGATAAATTCACGGCGCTCTTTTTCTTCAAAATCATCATAATCATTATCAAGCATTTCGGTAATGCCTAGCAAGCCAACAAATGGTGATTTGAGATCGTGAGCAACAATTGAGAAGAATTTATCTTTATTTGCATTCACTTCTTTTAAGTTTTTTTCTGATTCTTCAAGTTTTATATTTAATTGAATCATTTCAAAAGCATTATCTTCTATTATACTTTCGTTTGCACGTAAGTCTTCAATATAGTCATGCATTTCTTGAATATCTTTTTTGTTTTCAAAATTATCATTAAGGATAATTATGGTAATTGGAACTCCGTTTATAAAAATATCGTGCATGGTAATATCTAAAATAATTTCATTTCCTTCGCTATCAATACACGTTTCCTTAATTTGAACATTTTTAATAGTTGAATTTCTAAATTGATAAAAATACTCTTTTAAACAATTCAACTCACTAATATCAAAGCAGTTTTGGTTTTCAATATCAATGTTAAATTGAGTAATTCCTACATTGTTTACATTAATAAATTCATTTTTAAATTTGTCATATAAAAATGCAGGCGAATTGATAAAATTGAAAAGAGTAAAAATATTGCCTTCGTTCGAAATCATTTTTTCAACTTTTGTTGATTGACTAAACAATTTAAAGACTATTGGAAATGAAAATAAAATTCCAACAAGCCATAAAAATAAGTGTATAAGCAATATTTTATCAATTACTTCAAACGATTTAATTGTTTGGATATTAAACCGAAAAGAAAGAAATGCAATTGAAGTCCAACTAAAAGCAAGGACTAATAACAACTGCCAGTTTTTATTTTTAGTTAAATTTTTCATAATTCATAAAATACGGCGTCAGGAAACTCTAAGCCTGCTGACGCCGCTGAGGACCACTTCAGGTTAACCAGACCTGAACTTTTTGTTCACTTAATTTAAATATGAACTCTTTAAAAAGTTATTAATAAAGTTTAATAATTTATTTTGCCACGATTATCAGCGAAAATATTACTGCTTGAAAAATTATATTTTCTTCTTTGTTTTGTAGTATAATTTTTATCTGTATTATTTAATTGAGCATTTGATGTTAAAATTAGTTGAGCTAAATTATATTTAATATGCTCTCTAGTAATTATCATTTCATTATTACTATATTCCATATTATCAAGTAATTCTGTTACCTTTTCCGAAATTTGCACAATGGTTGAAATAGACCTATTTGAAGAAAAATTGTCTTTATTGTTTAAATTCATTGTACCTCCAGTAAATTGTTAAACTCAAAATACTTTTCAAATTACAAGTTACTATCGAAGTTTGTAAAGAAATATTTAGGAAAAGCTCAAAATTATAATAAAATAGAATACTTAAATAAAAATATAAAATAAAATTTGCCAAAATAAAAAAAATACCTTATGTTTTGAGTCATAATTTATAATTAACCTAATATAATAAGATGTTACTTGACGAAATAGATATTAAAATACTAAACATACTTCAAGATGAAGGTAGAACAAAAAGAAATGTACTAGCAGAAGCTGTTAAACTTTCACTTCCATCCTTGAGTGAAAGATTGAACAAATTGGAAGAGAAAGGTATAATTACTGGTTATTATACCAAATTAAACCTCAAGAATTTTGGACTAGATTTAATGGCTTTTATAACTATCCATACAGATTCTTCAAAACACTACGATTCGTTTGCAGAGAATGTAAAAAACACAGAAGAAATTTTAGAATGTTATGCTGTGCTAGGTGAAGGTTCTCACATTATGAAAGCAATAGTTAAAGATTCTTTATCTTTAGAAAAACTTTTAAGTAAAATACAATCTTGGAAAGGTGTTAAAAGAACTCATTCAAGATTTGTGCTTTCAACTATTAAAGAAACAACAAAAATAAAAATAAAAGCAAAGGAGCAATAAATGGCAAAGTCTAAAGAAAAAACAAGTATCGAAAAAGTTTTAGAATTCGTCAAAAAGAACAACATTAAATTTGTTGACTTCAAGTTCATGGATTTTCCTGGACAGTGGCAACATTTTACTATTCCAGTATCAGAATTTGATGCTGATTCTTTTGTTGATGGATATGGTTTTGATGGATCCTCACTTCGTGGCTGGAAAATAATTAACGAGAGCGATATGTTAATTATTCCAGATGCAAATACAATGTTTGTAGATCCATTTGTAAAAGAACCAACAATAAGTTTAATTTGTGATGTTCACGAACCAGCTACAAAAGAAAAATATTCAAGATGCCCAAGAAATATTGCTCAAAAAGCTGAAGCATATCTTAAATCAACAGGAATAGCCGATACTGCATATTTTGGCCCAGAAGCAGAATTTTTCATTTTTGATGATGTTCGTTTCGATTCTACTCCAAATAGTGCTTTTTACTACATCGATTCAGAAGAAGGAAGATGGAACAGTGGTTCAGATTTAGGTCCAAATCTTGGTTACAGACCACGATACAAAGAAGGATATTTCCCAGTTCCTCCAACAGATGCTTTAAATGATTTAAGAAACGAAATGGTTCTTAAATTGCAAGATATGGGAATTAGAGTTGAAGCACAACATCACGAAGTTGCTAGTGGTGGTCAGTGCGAAATTGATATGCGTTTTGAAAGCCTTCTTAAATCTGCCGATCAGCTTTTAATGTTTAAATATGTTACAAAAAACACGGCAAAAGCATTTGGAAAAACAGTTACATTTATGCCAAAACCAATTGCTGGAGATAATGGAAGCGGAATGCACATAAACACAAGTCTTTGGAAAAAAGGAAAACCATTATTTGCTGGAGGTGGTTATGCTGGTTTGAGTGATGAAGGTTTATATTTTATTGGTGGAATTTTGAAACACGCTCATTCATTACTTGCAATTACAAGCCCATTAACAAATTCGTATAAAAGATTAGTTCCTGGTTTTGAAGCTCCAGTTCGTTTAGCTTATTCACAAAGTAACAGAAGTGCTGCTATTCGTATTCCAATGTATTCAAGTAATCCTAAAGCAAAAAGAATTGAATTTAGATGCCCAGATCCATCTGCAAATCCTTATTTAGCATTTGCCGCTGTTATGATGGCGGGTCTTGATGGAATTATAAATAGAATTGAACCAGGTGAACCATTAGATAAAAATATCTACGACATGTCTCCTGAAGAATTACAATTTGTTCCTACAACTCCAGAATCGCTTGAAGAAGCATTACGCGCTTTGGAAGCAGATCACGATTATTTATTAAAAGGTGATGTATTTACAGAAGATGTTATTAGAACTTGGATTGATTACAAAATGGCAAAAGAAGTTAAACCGCTTGCTGTTCGCCCTCATCCATATGAATTTGAAATGTACTTTGACGTTTAGTAATTAACATAATTTAATTGGTTGAAAGACTAATTACGTACTCCGATGGGGATAAATTGTGCCGATTTATCCCCTTTTTTTTTATTTGTTTTTAAATGCAAAATTTAGAGAAAGATTGATCTTATTATTTTGTCTATATCAAGATTAAGCGAAGTTGCGACTTTGGTAAACGAAAATAAAAGTGCTGGCAATTATGAAGCAAGTTTTGATGCATGTAGTTTAAGTTCTGAAGTTTATTTTTATCGCATAGCGATCCATTCGGACAAACTACAAGCTTGTGATTTCGTAAATACTAAAAAAATGATTTGATTCAGATAAATTCAAAAAGTGATTTTTAATCCCAATTAAAAACCTTTTGGGGAAGTGATTTATCGAAAGTTTTTTTAGTTTCTCGCGTTTATAATTTTTGACAAAAATATCGTATCTTTAATGAATTGAGTCGTTTTCCAACCAAATTGCTAAACTTTATGAGTTTACTACTCTTTTTAGCTAATAAACAAATCAAATCATCAAATAATTTTATTTCAAATATAAAGAATTATTTATTTATTTCGAATATAACCTGATTATTAATATAGATTAGGAAAACAATGAAAAATGTGAGTATTAAGATAAAAATCTTTCTTTTTTCAACAATGTTAATTCTTCTTTTTATCCTTTCACAATATATTCCAAATATTGGAACATTTGAAAGATTTGAAGAAAAAAGCCAGACAAATCTGCAAAAGAATAATGACTTAGTTTATTTGTTAGTCGAAAATCAAATAAATTCAAACTTATCTAAAGATGAAATTAAACAAAATCTGAAAAAGAGTTTTTCATCAATTACAATTGGAAGGGAAGGCTTTCCATTTATAGTTGATTCAAAAGGTAATTTTATAATTCACAAAGAAGTTGAAGGACAAAATTGGAGTGACAAGCCGTTTATTGAATTTATGTTGAAAAATCGTGATGGATTTCATAGCTATGTTTCGCCAAAAACCGGCAAGGTTAAATTTGTGGCATTCAAATATCTAAAGGAAAAGGATTGGATTGTCGCTTCGGGAATGTGGGCTGATGAGTATAAAGAAATTACCGACTATAACAACAAGATAATGTACATTTCAATTACATTTTCCATTATTGTTGTAATTCTTTTTGTTGGATATTTTATTAGACTAATTGTGAAGCCAATATTGGAGTTTAACAGAAGTGCCGAGATGATTTCGGGCGGAAATTATGACATTAATTTGCAAGTAAAATCAAATGATGAAGTTGGGCATCTGGCAAATGGACTTAACACGATGGCTCAAAATATTAAGGAAAATATTGCTCAAGTTGATAAAAAAAGTGTTGAAGCCGAAATCGCTCGCGCCGAAGCTGATAAATTAGCAACTGAATCTAAAAATAATGCAGATTATTTAAGAAATAGCATTCATAATATTTTACAATGTATGACTTTGTTTTCAAAAGGTGATTTGACAATAAAAATTGATATTGATAACAAAGATGTAATTGGCGAATTAGCGAATGGAATAAATGAAACAGTTAAAAATATTCACAGAGCAATACTGGGTGTAAATGATGCAGTTCAAGCAACGGCAAGCTCAAGTGCGGAAATATCATCAAGCACCGAAGAAATGGCGGCAGGTGCATCAATGCAAGTTGAACAAACAAGAGGTGTTGTTGCGTCAATTAATGAAATTACAAGCTCTATTGAAGAAACAGCTAATAATGCAAATGTTGCTTCAAATCTTGCTCAGGAATCAAGTTCGCAAGCAAAAATTGGAGTTCAAAAAGTTCAAAAATCGCAAGATGGAATGAAGAAAATTGTGGAATCGACACAATCAACAGGAGCTATTATTTCATCTTTAACTAATAAAACGAATCAAATTGACATAATTGCACAAGTTATTGATGAAATTGCCGATCAAACAAATCTATTGGCATTAAATGCAGCTATTGAAGCAGCGCGTGCTGGTGAACAAGGACGAGGTTTTGCAGTTGTTGCCGATGAAGTAAGAAAATTGGCAGAACGTACCACAAAAGCCACAAAAGAAATTGCCGAAACAATTAAATCAATCCAAATTGAAGCAAAAGAAGCAAATGGTTCAATGGCAAATGCAAGTCAGGTTGTTGAAGATGGATTAAAACTAACAAACGAAGTTGAAAGTGTGTTGAATAATATTTTAAAAAGTTCCGAAAAGGTTTTTGTCGAAATTAGTAAAGTGGCAAATGCAAGCAAACAGCAAACAATTTTAGCTTCTGAAGTTTCTTCCAATGTTGAAAATATAAAAAATGTTACAAACGAAACTACTGTAGTTATTTCGCAAGTAGCGGAAGCAGCCGAAGATTTAAATAGATTGACCGAAAATCTATCAATGCTTGTTGGAAATTTTAAGTTTAACAACTCAGCATCTAGTTCCGCAGTTTGTAACTTTAGATAAGAACAACAATAATGTGACTTACTTTAAGTGTGTAGTAAGTCACATTATTTATTAAAAATGCCGTTTAATGCTTCATAGCAAAATCTAGACCTTTTTCTCTAATTGCAATTTCAATAACTTTGTTAAGATTGCCAAGAATTTCTACAATAACCATCTCATTATTATTTAGAGAAATTACAAAAAGCTGATTTAATTTATCTTCGTAAAAACGGACAAAAACTGCTGTCATTTCATTTTTGTTAAGTGACCTCACAATACAATCCCAGCCGGCATTTTTCATTTTATTTGTTAGAAATTTTAATTCTTCCAAGTTGGATTTAATTTTGGTGCCTGATATATTGTTATAAACTCCAACTTGAACATTATCAATTTCACTTAAAATTTCTTCAATCGGTTCATCTGTGTCCGCCATATTTACTACAATTTCAGCCATTCCAATTGTAATGCTACCCAACGAAAATTCAAATTCCTTTTCAAATTTACCACCAGATGATTCCAAAACATAATTTCTAATACTTCTAAAGCTTCTATCAACTCCAATACAGCCAGTAAAAAGCAAAGCAATTAACAGAAATTCAATTACAAATTTTATTTTTTTTTGTTTCATTATTCGCTCCTGAACTCTCACTAACATAAAAAATTTAAATAGTTTGAACTTATACTCAACAAAGAAAAAAGTTCTGTTTTCACAGAACCCTTCTCATTATTTTTTATCCTCTGAATTTTTGTTTTTATGCTTGTGTTCGTTTAGATCACTTATTGAAGGAATATCAAATTTGTCGCTTAATTCACCAATTGTTTCTAAATCAATATCGCCAACAATATTTACAAAAGCCGCTTCACCATTTTTTTCGATGCTTGTTACAACAAGTCCTTCAATTCTTTCTTCATTCGATGTTCGGATAAAAACATTTACTACTTCATTTTTAGATCGTGTTTTAACAATTCTATCCCAACTAGCATTTATAAGTTTTTTATCAACATCGTTCACAATTCCTACAAGTTTGTCATAGTTACCTTCGGTAACTCCAAAAGTATTGACCTTAATTAGCTTAATGCCTTTAAGCACACTTACAAGTTCTGGCTCATTTTTGCCAGCCATTTTTGAAACCATTCGCAAAAGATGTTCCTCAATAATTACTTCGGTAACTTCTTCGCCCGTTTCAAATTTTTCTAAATTACCAAAGTCAACATAGCCTTTGTACTTTGAGTAATCATTTTTTTGCGCAAAAGTAAGTGAAGTAATAAAGATTATTGCGACACTTAATAATATTTTAGATTTCATTTTCTTTCTCCTTTTTGAATAATTTATTTACTGTACTCATTCCTTCTTTAATCGGTTTCGAAACTTCTTCTGTTAGAATGTCATATTTTATTTTGTTTTCGGTCTTGCTAAAAATACTGTTTACAATTTGAAATGCTTGTTTTGCTTCAATATTAGCTTGTTGAACTTCGGCAATAGTATAGCCTTCATAATTTAATTTTTTATTGTTTAATAGCGAAAATGATATTGCAAAAACAAGTAAAACTCCCGCTAAAAATGATATTGCTGGTTTTCCAATTATTATTAAATAAATTTCCTCAAGTATTGATTTGTGTAAATCACTAATCATTTTGATTTTGGGTTTTCCACTAAATTCTTCCTTTGAAATTGAATGAACAGCTTTAGCAATTTTGTTATATTCATCCAAAATATTTTTAACTGCTTTATCCTTAGAGGCTAATCTTTTGATGCGATATTTTTCTAAAAATGAAGCATCACCATATGCAACAGAAATTATTCTATCTTTCAGTTTCTCATTCATTTTATATAACCTCTTGTAATTCATAATTCTTCAAATCTTCTTGCAATTTTTTCCTAGCTCGCAGTAAATATACTTTTACACTATTTAGCGGAATATCCAATGATTTACTAATTTCCTTGTACTTCAATCCTTGTATTTCATAAAGAACAAATACCGATTTCAAATTTTCTGGAAGTAAGTTAATTTTCATTTTTATTTGCTCACTCAATATTTTGTTGCTAATTTCCACATCAATCGAACTTTTGGATTTTTCGTTATATGTTTCATCAAAATCATCATCAATTGGAATTTCATTTTTGAAACTTCTTTTCCTTTTTCTAAGTTCATCAATGCAAAGATTGTGAGTTGTTTTAATAATCCAACTTTTTGCTGAAAGTATGTTAAACTTATCCAGATTTTCCCAAATTTTAAGAAGAACATTTTGTACAATATCTTCAGCTTCAAATTTGTTTCCAATCATATAAAGCGAATAATTATAAATATCATTTTTATACTTTTGGAATAAAAAATTATATTTTGTCGATTTTAAGTTCACTGTCAAAATTTTAGTTAAAAATTTATTTGCTGTTGGTATAAAGACGAATTAGAATGCTAAATTGTTACAACAATATTTATTATTTTTTAATTCAACAATAAAATTTGATTAAGTTTATAATAAATTCTTAATAATTAGGAAAAAACTATGAAACGACATAAAGCAATTGTGCCTTTATCACACGACCATTATGATGGCTTGTTTATAGCACAATCAATAAAAAAGAATTTTATTAAAACAGATTTAGGATTGAGTTCAATTGAAGATAAAATTAAGTATGTAATTAATGCTTATAACACAGAGTTGATTCCTCATTTTAATCACGAAGAAGTAATTCTTTTTCCATTTGCAATGGGTAAAGATGCAGAATTGGACAAGATGATTAATGATATTCTTGAAGAACACGATGCAATTCACAAAGCAGTATCAAAAATTAGCGAAGGCAATTTGGAAGAAAACTTAAATGAATTTGGATTATTACTCGAATCGCACATAAGAAAAGAAGAGCGTATTTTATTCCCCAAAATTGAAGAAATTCTCGGCGATGAATTAAGTGTTTTAGATGGGCAAATAGTTGCTGTTAAAGATAGTTGCGGAATTTAAGCAAATTCGGAAATTACAAACATCATTTTTGAGCTAAATTGCAAATAAATATTTAATTCGAAAGTCTTATTCTAATATTTGAAATATTTCAACATTTTTTTACTTAAAATTTTAAATGTTCGAAATTTTTTTTGGGGTTATTAGAATTATTTTAATAACTTTGTATATAAGATTTTTAGGAGAATAATGAAAAACAAAATTGATGTCTTTTTACCATTTAACGGATTTGAACATACTAGAAAAAGTGTGGCTGAATTAGCAAAAGATGAGTTAGTTAATAATATTTTTTTAATTACAACTGACGGCAAACTTAACGGTATTGATAAATGCACAACACTTTTTTCCGATAGTTTTACTTCTTCCGAAACCATTAACTTAATTGCACAAAATTCGCAAAGTGAGTTTACTCTAATTTTAACCAAGGATGACTTTCTTGAATTGGGGCAACATGCTTTATTACGATTTTGTAATGTTGCAAAAAATACAGCCGCTGGTTTGGTTTATTCAAATTATTATGAAGTAAAAGGTGAAAAGAGAAACTCAATTCCCGTTATTGATTATCAGTTTGGAAGTTTGCGGGATGATTTCAATTTTGGTCATTTATTATTCTATAAAACGGATGCTTTAAAAGATGCAGTTTCTAAAAGCAGTGAAAATTATAAATTTGCTGGTTTTTACAATCTTAGATTAAAAGTTTCACAAAACAATGAATTAGTTAGAGTTCCAGAATTTTTATATAAAACTATAGAACTTGAGCCAATTGATTCTTCTTCGCAACATTTTGCTTATGTTGATCCTAAAAACAGAAATGTGCAAATTGAAATGGAAAAAGCTGTTACTGAGCATTTAAAAGATATTGATGCTTATTTGCCTCCAAATTTCAAAGAAGTTGAGTTCGAAAATTATAATTTCAAAACTGCTGCAAGTGTTGTAATTCCAGTTTTTAATCGTGCAAACACAATTGGCGATGCTGTTGAATCTGTAATAAAGCAAAAAGCTGATTTTGATTACAATCTTATTGTTGTTGATAATCATTCAACTGATGGAACAACTGAAAAACTACAAGAATTTGCGGAAAAATATCCAAACGTAATTCATATAATTCCAGAAAGAACTGATTTAGGAATTGGTGGCTGTTGGAATATAGCAATTGATGACGAACGATGTGGCGAGTTTGCTCTTCAGTTGGATAGCGATGATATTTATGCTGATGAAACAACAGTTCAAAAAATTGTTGATAAGTTCAAAGAAGAAAAATGTGCAATGGTTATTGGGTCTTATCAAATTACAAACTTTGATTTGCAAGAAATTCCACCTGGATTAATTGACCACAAAGAATGGACACCAGAAAATGGAAGAAACAACGCGCTTAGAATAAACGGACTTGGCGCACCAAGAGCTTTTTACACTCCAGTTCTAAGAGAAATAAAAGTACCAAATGTTAGTTACGGTGAAGATTATGCAGTTGGTCTTGAGATTTCAAGAAATTACCAAATTGGCAGAATCTATAATTCAATTTATATGTGTAGAAGATGGGATGGAAATTCGGATGCTTTATTAGATGTTGAAAAAGCAAATGCTCATAATGTTTATAAAGATAGAGTTAGAACTTTTGAACTAATTGCTAGAAAAAGGATGCAAAAATAAATGGTTAGTACTAAAATAATTTCGGATTCGGATTTAAGAAATTATATTAGCGGAAATTCTAAATCAAACAAAGTTGAAGCGTTATTAAAATTGCAGATTGACAGTTGGGTGCTAGTTAAAATAAATTATAATGATTTAAATTTAATAAAGAAAAAGGAATTTCTTTTTGATGGATTTGAAATTCTTGTGCAATTTAATCCAGGAAGAATAGTTTCTTCATCGGCAAAAGTTGATGCAAAATCAATTGGCGAACGTCCTTGTTTTCTTTGTCCAAAAAATTTGCCATTTGAACAAAAAGGTTTAGTTTGTAAAGATGATTATTTGCTTTTGGTAAATCCATTCCCAATTTTTGAAGAGCATTTTACAATTCCTCATTTTAATCACAATCCGCAGGAAATCTATTCAAATTTTGGCGATATGCTTGCAATTGCAAAAGAATTGGGTGAAAAATATACTTTATTTTATAATGGACCTCAATGCGGAGCTTCGGCTCCAGACCATATGCACTTTCAGGCATCGCCCAAAAATGCAATGCCAATTGAAAATCAAACAGAGTATTTAAATAAATCATCCGAAAATATTTTTCAAAATGATGTTGTTACAGTTTCGGCAATTACTCATTATTTGCGAAATTTGTTTCTACTTGAATCAAAAAACATTGAGCAACTAACAACAGAATTCCAAAAATTATATTCTTCAATAAAAGAAACTACTAATTCCGATTTGGAACCGCTAATGAATATTATTGTTACTTTTGATGAATCTTGGCGGGTTTATATTTTTCCACGAAAAGCTCACAGACCAAAGGAATTTTTCTTAGAAGGTGCCGATAAAATATTATTAAGTCCAGCGGCAGTTGATTTTGGGGGATTATTAATTACTCCACGCGAAGAGGATTTTGATAAAATTACGAAAGAAGATATTATCAGCATTTTCCAACAGACAACATGCGACGATGCAACCATTGAAAGAATAATTAAACATTATTGCAAATAGTTCAATTTTGGACCGTTTGTTAAATTTTTTTTATACAAACCACTGTAACATCGTCTTCATATTTGCTATTTGTTAATTTTGCGACACTTTCGTTTATAAATGGTAACGATTCGTTTTCGCCTTTACTAAGTATAATTTCGATTAATCTTTCATTTTCAATTGATTGACCTTTAATATCTCTACTTTCAATTATTCCATCGGTTAAAACAAAAATTTCATCGTTGGGTAATAATGTTATATTAATTGATTCATATTTACCATCAAGTGAAAATCCAAGAAGCGTTCCTTCCGATTTAATAAGCTCAACTTTTCCATTTGAGAGATAAAATATTGGTATATCGCCAGCACCGCAATAACCAATTGTATTATTTTTGTTATCAATAATTAGAATTGAAAGAGTAATAAAAACATCAGCAATTCGCTCATCATTATAAACTGCGCTATTTACGCGTTGCATTATTTCGTTTGCGGTAAAACTATTTCCATTGTTCAATTCGGCTCTAATTGCACTGCGCACATAACCAGCGTAAGCAACAGCAAAATACCAAGCTCCCCACTTTTTACCCATTACATCGCCAACAACAACGACAACTGTGTCATCATCAATTTTTACATAATCAATAAAATCGCCACCGGGAATATCATTAAATGGTTTGTGAAGTTGTGTAATTTTATATCCAGCAATTTCTGGAATTTTATCAGGAACAACTTTTGCCCCCATTGAAGCAGCAGCTTTTTTAACTTCAGTTTCGCCTTGAGCTTTTTGTGCTTCGCTGGATTGTATTAATGATTTTAGTTTTGCTAAAATTATTTTAGGACTAGATGTTTTAACAATATATTCTTGAATTTCTAAATCATAACCTTGCAAAATATCATCTTCTTCACCTTTTGCAGTAAGAAAAACGAATGGAATCGCCTTGTATTCTGGAACTTTTAGCAACATTTTTCTAAAAGCAAAACCATCAACTTCGGGCATCATAATATCGCTTATTATTACATCTGGTTTAAATGTACCAACAAGTTCGTATCCAGCAGCTCCATTTATTCCATGTTGAACTTCGTAGCCTGCTTTATCCAAGTTATATTGAATTAGACGAGCAATGTTTTTATCATCCTCAACTAATAAAATTTTGTATTTTACATCTGTTTCCATAATATCCTAATCAAAACTATTTAAAGCTTCCTTTTCATCAAAATAAATATCAAATATTTTAGAGAGTCTTGTTAATTGGAACATTGAATTGACAGCTGGTTTTAAGCCAAAAATTCTTAGCTCGCCGCCAACATTAACTATTTTTTTAAAAGAAGATACTAACGCCGATAGAAAAGTTGAATCAATAAATTCGCATTCAGACAAATCCACAATAAATTTTTTGCCATCAGACTCAATTTCGCTCTGAATAATACTTTTAAAATCTTCGGCAATAACTGTTGTTGCGCGTTCCAAGTCTATGAGAATTATTAATATATCTTTTCTTTTTTGAGTTAATATTGACATCTATCTTCTCTCTATATCAAGATTATATTTTTCCATTAAACGATACATAGTTGCGCGGCCAATATTAAGTCTTTTAGCAGCATCAACCACGTTACCATTTGTTCTATCTAAAGCATGTTTAATTGCTTCTTCTTTTAATTTTTCAAACGGAATTATTTGAGATGTTTCTGTAAACAAAGGACTATTTTTATCAATTTCTTGGTTCAAATCGCGTGAAACAATCGATTCTGGCAAAACATCAACATCAATTTGATCTGTATCAGTAAGTATTATGCAGCGTTCAATTGTGTTTTCAAGTTCTCTAATATTTCCAGGCCAATCGTAATCATAAATACATTTAAGCGCTTTTTTAGTAACACCTTTAATATTTTTACTATTTTTTTCACTAAATTTTTTAATGAAATGATTAACTAAAATAAGTACATCACCACGCCTATTTCTAAGAGAAGGAACTAGTATTGGGAATGAACTAAGGCGATAATATAAATCCTCTCTAAATTCATTACGTTCAACCATTTCTTTTAAGTCTCTATTTGTAGCAGAAAGAATTCGGACATCAACTTTTAATGTTTCGTTACCACCAACTCGTTCAAATTCTTTTTGTTGAATAACTCTAAGAATTTTTGCTTGAAGTGACATTTCCATTTCACCAATTTCATCTAAAAATAGTGTTCCTTCGTTGGCGGTTTCAAATTTACCAAGTTTTCTCTGATGTGCACCAGTGAACGAGCCCTTTTCGTGTCCAAATAATTCACTTTCCAAAAGCTCGCGAGGTATTGAAGCACAATTTACAACTACAAATGGTTTATCCTTTCTTCTTCCATTATAATGAATTGCTCTGGCAACAAGTTCTTTTCCAGTTCCACTTTCACCATTTATTAATACGGTAATATCATTATCCAAAATTTTTGTCACCAATTTAAAAACTACTTGCATTCGTGGATCGTTCGAAATAATATTATCAAAGCTATATTCATGTTGAATATTATCTTCCAATTCTTCAATACGTTTATGAAGTTCGTAATTGCTAATTGCATTTTTTATTGCAGGTTCTAATCTATTACTATCAATTGGTTTTGGAAAATAATCGAATGCACCTTTTCTAAGTGATTCAAGCGCAACCTCAATACTACCTTGAGCAGAGAGCATTATAATTGGAATAATAGAATTATATTTTTTAATTTCCGTAATTAAATCAACACCATTTACATCGGGAAGCATAATGTCTAAAAGAATAAGTGAAGGATTTTGGTCCAATTCTTTTAGCATTTCTAAACCTCGCTCAAATGCAACAACTTCGTAACCCCATTGATTTTTAACCCAATGTGTTAAAAGTTTTCTAATTGATGGTTCATCATCAACTATAAAAATTAATTTTTCCAAATAATCCTCTTATATTAATTTTTTAGGCAAGCGAATAATAAAAGTAGTTCCTTCACCAACGCTACTTTTAACTTGCAATAATCCTTTGTGGTGATCAAAAATCTGCTTAACCAAAGAAAGAGCAATTCCAGCAGTAGGAGTTGAAGCATTAGTAGAACCCGAAGAGTGAAATTTATGAAACAAAAATTCCAAATCACTTTCAGAAATTCCGTTTCCATTATCACTTATTACAATACCTACTTCTTTTAAAAAATCTTGAATTACAATAGATACATGATCACCACTTTTTGTAAATCTAAGCGTATTTTCAAAAATTGTGTTAAATGCTTTAATTAATTTTTCTTTATCTGCAAAGATAGTAATTTCTGCGTCAGGGATTAGTGCAGTAAATGTAATATTGTTAGCATTAAAATCTTCAGTTGCTTTTTTTGCAACTACATTAAGCATATCAATAATATTAAATTCTTCTTTATGAAGATTTGCACCACCACTTTCAAGCTCAGAAAAGTCAAGAATATCATCAATAAAACGAGCTAATCGCTTACCTTCAGTTAAAATAATACCACTAAATTCTAAAACTAAGTCTTTGGGTAAATCCTCGTCTGATGCAATTGTTTCAGCAAAACCTACAATTGACGCTAATGGCGTGCGTAATTCGTGAGAAACATTTGAAATAAATTCATTTTTCAAAATGTTAATTTCTTCCAAAATAGTTATTTGTTGCTTTGCTCTATCACGTTCAATTTCAACAAGTCTTTGAGTTTCTTTTAATTTTAAGTTTAATTGCTTTATTTTTTCTTCATTTTGTCTACGACGAGTAATATCACGTCCAATACCAAGCATTCCGGTTATTTCATCACCTTCCAACAATGGTGTTGCTAGAAATTCATATTTTATAGCTTTATTTAATTTGTGTAGTAAATCAATTTCAAAGTGAATTGTTGATTTGCTTGATAACATATTTTGGAATGATTTTGAAATATCATCTTTTTGGTAATCGGCTGCAAAATCCAAAAAATGCTTTCCCAACATTTCTTCTGAAGTGTAACCTAAAGCATTTGCACCATTTTCATTTACTTGAATTAAGTATCCAAAACCATTTAGTGAGTATATAAAATCAATTGCAGTGTTAATTAGTAAACCAAAGCGCTTTTCTGATTTTTTTAACTTATCAATAATATTTCGTTCACGAGTATTATCGCTAATTACACCAACAACCTTTTCAATTTTTCCATCAACAACAATAGGTTCAGCTACATGATGTAAAAATTGGAGTTTGCCAGTATTTGTTTTAAACTCAGAATCGAAAATTGCTGGTTCCCCTTGTTTTACTTTCAAGATAAAATTTTTATAATTTTTGAAATTATCCTTTGCTATCTTTCTTAATATCTTCTTTTGATCAACTCTAATTTCATCTTCAGTTAAGCCGAGTATTTTTTCCGCTGAATTTGAGATAAAATCAAAAGTTTCATTTTTTAAATTATAGGAATATACAACTGCATCAATTTTTGAAAAGGTTAATTCCAGCTTTTCATGTAATTCATAATTTAGATTTAATTGAGTTGCAATTGAATTAACTACGGTTTCCAAGTGTTGCAATTGTTCTTGGGCTTTTTCAGAATTGTAACAAATTGCAAATAAATGATAATTATATCCATCCAAATTTGTAAGAAAATTGCCATAAATTGATTTACACTGAAAATGCGATTGTAAAATATCTACTGATTTTAATTGCGAAATGGCACCTAAATCAAATTTATTATTGCTAAATTCGGAATAAAATTGCTTAATAAGATTTTTGGATTCAGCATTTAATTCATTATTAGATGCTAAAATTACATTCTTATTGCCTGATTTAATAATAAAGCAAAGCGAGGCTCCACTTAAAGCCGCATATAATTTTAATAAACCTGAAAAGTCAATATTCATAAGTAAATTTTGTATTAATTTCTTTCTACAAGTTAATCAATAATTATGAAAATTTCATGAAACAGAAACTAAGAAAATTAAAATTATTAATAATTAAAATCGGGTGCAAATCATTTGGTATTTTTGTAAACTCAAAAGAATAAAGGTATTAAATGAATATAAAGAAACCAGAATTGTTAGCAGGTGCTGGCGATTGGAAAATGTTGCGAACTGCAGTAAAATATGGAGCCGATGCAATTTATTTTGGAGTTGATGCTCTAAATTTACGTGCAAAAGCAAGCAATTTTGCTTTGGAAGAATTGGAAGAGGTTGTTAATTATCTTCATGAAAATAATGTTGACGCTCATTTAACCGTTAATGCAGTTGTGTATGACGATCAAAACGAAAAAATTGATTTAGTATTAAAAGAAGCAAAACGTTGCAAAGTTGATTATGTAATTGCTTGGGATATGGCAATTATTGAAAAATGCCTTGAGTACGAATTGCCACTTTGCATAAGCACTCAAGCGTCAGTTAGTAATTCTGGTGCGGCTAAAATGTATAAAAGACTTGGTGCAAAAAGGATTGTCCTTGCTCGCGAATGTACTTTGGAGCAAATAAAAGAGATAAAAAATAATGTTGATATAGAAATAGAAACTTTTGTTCACGGTGCAATGTGCGTTGCAGTTAGCGGAAGGTGTTTTATGAGTCATCACGCATTTGGACAAAGCGCAAATACTGGCGAATGCTTGCAAAATTGTAGACGCGAGTACGAAATTCACGATACCAGTGGCGAAACGAGTTTTATAATTGGAACTGATTACGTAATGTCGCCAAAAGATATGAATACAATTGAGTTTATTGACGAGTTAATTGAAGCCGGGATTGATTCATTCAAAATTGAAGGAAGAAAAAGGAGTCCAGAATATATTGCAAAAACGGTTGCAAATTATCGACAAGCAATTGACCTTTATTTTGAGGGCAAATTAAACGCAGAAGTAAAAAAGGAAATGTTCGAGGATTTAAGCAAAGTTTATAATCGTGGATTTTCAGCCGGATTTTATCACGGAATTCCAAGCGGAGATGATTATACCGAACGATACGGAAATCAAGCAACAATAAAAAAAATGTATGTCGGAAAAGTCCTAAATTATTATAAGCAATCAAAAATTGCACACATAAAACTCGAAGCTGGCGAAATTGGTCTGAACGATATTTTATACATAACTGGAAACACAACTGGATTTGTGGAAACAACTTTGCAATCGCTTATGAAAGACGAAAAGCATGTTTATAAAGCAATTAAAGGCGACGAAGTTACATTTTTCTTAAATGAGCTTATTAGAACTCGCGACCAGGTTTACAAAGTTGTTCCAGCATAAATAAAACTAAAAAATGTTAAAGTTTTGGTAAATAATGAAAATAGTTGACAAAGAATATATCCAAATAGCCAAACTTGCGGCACTTTCTGCTGGTAAATATCTTGTCGAAAATTTTGGAAACAAGCATTTGCCTAAGTTCAAATCGGCGAATGATGTTGGTTTAAGTGTTGATATTGAAAGCGAAAAAATTATACTAAATATTATCCAACAAAAATATCCAAAACATAATTTTTATTTGGAAGAGCTTGGCAAAATTGAAAATGGAAGTCAATTTACTTGGTTTATTGATCCTTTGGATGGAACGAACAATTATTTTGCTGGAATTTCATATTTTTCTATCTCAATCGCTTTGCTGCATAATAATGAAATTATTATTGGAATTATTTACAATCCAATTTCAAATCAGCTATTTGAAGCAACTAAAAACGGTGGCGCATTTCTAAACGGAAATAAAATATTTTCGTCACAAAATACGCAAATGGAAAAATCTGTTTGTTCCTTTATTCAAGGACATACTGTTGCAAATATTCCAGTTTTGGAAAAACAAGCGGAAAAAATAAAAGCAAATTTGGCACAAAAATTTAGAAGAATAATCAGCACTTGGTCGCCAGCTATGGATTGGGCTTTGCTCGCTTTTGGAGGAATTGATTGTCTTATAAGCTTTGAAAGTGAGTTGGAAGATATGTACGCTGGAATTTTAATTGCTCTAGAATCGGGAATTGAAATCACGAATTTTGATGGAAACAAGTTCCAAATTGGTGACACAAAAATTACAGCTACAAATAATTACTTAAAAATAAATGTTCTAAAATTATTAACTTAATGTGGAGTTTCACGTGAGTAGAATTAAAATAGCAATAGTGTTTTTGTTTTTTGTTTTTGGAAATGTATTTCCGCAATTTCAAGAGTTTATACAACACCTTTATCAACTTCCAACCGTGGAAGCAAAAAATACCGCAATTGATAGTTTTATGACTTATGCAAAAACTGTTGGAATTCCTTTTGTGGAAGGTGAAAAGGCAAATTTTGTCTATTTTGGAACGGCAACAAGTGCCGCAATTGCTGGCGATTTTAATGGTTGGAATCCCACCAATACCAAAATGACAAACATTAGCGGAACAAATTTTTTCTTCCGAACCGAAACTTTTGAACTTGACGCAAGATTGGATTATAAATTAGTAATTAGTGCCCAAAATTGGATTCTTGACCCGGAAAATCCAGACAGAATTAGCGGTGGTTTTGGTCCAAATTCTGAACTAGCAATGCCAGAATATATCCAACCTTGGGAAATAAAGTATAACCCTTCAATTCCTCACGGAGAGCGAACAAATATAACTGTCCAAAGCATTGCAGTTGGCCGCTCCTACGGAGTTTCGGTTTATTTGCCGCCATCATACAAAACTGAAACTGATAAAAAGTATCCAACCGTTTATTTTCAAGATGGAGGCGAGTACATTACACTTGGCTCAGCAGTTAATATTATAGATAATTTAATTGACAGCAACAAAATCGTAGAAGTAATTGCGGTTTTTGTAACGCCAAATAATAGAAATGAAGAATATGCTTTCGAAAAACGACATCAATATGCGGAGTTTTTTGCTACTGAATTAGTTCCAGAAATTGATTCAAAATTTAGGACATCCAAAAATGCTGCTGATAGACTAGTAATGGGCGATTCATATGGCGGAAATATTAGCGGTCTAATTAGTTACAATTATCCCGATGTCTTTGCCAATTGTGGACTGCATTCTGCGGCTTTTCAACCAAATAATTATGAAGTTTACAATATGATTATAAGTGGTGATAAAAAAGAAATTAAATTTGCTGGAACTTGGGGAACATACGAAGGTCTTGATGCAAATTTGCGAGCTTTTGATTTGCTTATTTCTGGCAAAGGATATTCGTTTAATTGGGCAGAATTTCACGAAGGACATAGTTGGGGTTTGTGGCGTGCCACAACGGATTTAATTTTGCAATCTATTTTCCCAGCAGGCTTTACTACTGTTGGAAAGGAAAATGAAATTCCAGCAGGATTTCAACTTTTACAGAATTATCCAAATCCTTTTAATCCAAGCACTACAATAAAATATAGCCTTAATTCGGAAACAGAAGTAAAAATTGAAATTACAGATACACTTGGACAAAGAATTAAATTACTGTTTGATGGTATGAAATCGGCAGGAACACATTATATTCAATTTGACGCAAGCAATTTGCCAAGTGGAGTTTATATTTACTCACTAACGGTAAATGGAAAAACGCTTAGTAAGAAGATGGAATTAATTAAATAGTATCAAATGACCATAGTAAGTTCTCCTTTTTTTTGAAATAATTTAAGAACTACTATAGTCATATGACCTAAACTTTAAATAAACCAAAAGTATAGACTACAAGTCCATAGTTTTGGTTACGAATAAAATTAGTTTTTAAAGACCAAATGCCAAACCACAAAAACCAAATAATATCCAAATTTCAATATCCAAACTTTTTTCTTTTTTATGCGTGATTCATTCAAAAATATAGAGTTTGTGTTTTGGTTATTCGTTTTTGTTATTTGTTTGAAATTTATCTTTTGTAGTTTGCTATTTATTATGACAATTTAGGAGATAAAGCGAGATACAATTTAGTGCAAAGTTTTAACTCCTAATGAAATTAATAAAAAAGCCCAATTATAAAATTGGGCTTTAATATTTTTTATTCAACAGAACCAGCTATTGAAAATGATGCAATACCATTAGGTCCACTAACTTTGATAGTAATAGTTGCCGCCGCTGAGGTCATTTCAGCAGGTTTTGAATCAATAAGGACGAAACTAAAAGTAGTATTGTTAAATTGTACATCTGGCATTTTTACTGCAACATCACCTGCAACTTCAGCATCACCCGTTGTAGCTACTGAAACCGAATATTCATTTCCAGGTGCTAATGGATTTCCAAATTCATCCATTACGGTGTAAGTAAACGATTGTGATCCGCCATTTGGCAAATTGAAGGAAGTAGGTGATGCAGTTAAAATCGGAGTTCCAGAAAAAAGAACTCTGGTTTTTGTAGTTATTGACTGTTCATTTTCATTAATTGTGCTAGCATGAATATAAAAGAACCCATCTTTATAAGTGGGATCATTTGGTAATGGATTCCCTGATAATAAAGTAACTCCGGCTATTCCACTGGCATCAGTTAATGCTGAACCTTGAACAACAGCTGCGTCAGATGAAAAATAAACAACAGTACTTGGTTTCACAGGGTTAGTGTACTTATCACCTACTAGTGCGGTTACAATCACTTTTTCACCCAATTTATAATAGTATGGATAATTTACTTGATCTGTTCCAACAGAAAAATGAGTTAGATCAGGCATACCACCATGAATTGCAATATTAACAGGTTTGGATCTTATTGTATTACCATTGAAATCAATTTCAGCAATTACTTGAACAGCCCCTGCAATTGTACCACTTGTTAGATTAACAGTTACTTGACCAGCTTCATTTGTTTTCACTACACTTGGAGCTAGAATTTCTCCTCCATTTGGCTGCGAACCAAATCTGAATGAGACATTAACACTATGTGCAATATCAATTGGAATACCACTTGAGTCTTGAACTTCAAATGTAATTTGAGCTGTTTCTGGGGAACCACTTTCTGTAACTCCTATTGCATCTAGCGTTTGAGAAACAATAAATATTGAAGCTGGCTCACCAGATATTTGATCAATTTTCTTTTCAATTGAGAAAGTGGCAGCCGAAATATCAGAAATGTCATTTCTATCTGCATCACTAACTTTTATTGCGCATAAATCAGAAATAATTCCGGGAACAGGATCCCACGTCCAATTTCCATCGCTTGGAGTGTTTGCTATAAGTTCTTGCCAACTGCCACCATTATTTGCGGAAAATTCTATTCTAACATTTTGTACATATTGAGAAGACCAAGTAATAGGTTTTCTTGAACCTTCAGTAACAATTTCGCCACCATTTGGCGAAATGAGAGTTATAGTTGGTAAAGGTTTAATAGAGAAAACATTGTTACTTACGTCTTCTGGGTTACCGTCTAATGCATCTTTAACTTTAACCAATACTGATGTTGAAACTTGATTCGGAATAGTCCATTGGATTGAACCAGAATTAGTTCTATTTTCTGATATTACTTGCCATGCATTTCCATTATCTACAGAATACTCAATTGTAACCATATCAATATTTGAAGAAGACCAAGTTATTGGATGTGATTCACCGGCTACCCAAACTTCGCTGCCATTTGGAGATGATAAAGTGATTGATTGATTAACTGTAGCAGAATTATTAATTGTAAATGTACCGTTGGAAACATCACTAATGTCAGATCTAGATGCATCACTAATTCTAATCATTCCATGACTAGTTTGAGTAAGAGAAACAGGATTCCATCTATAGAAGCCAGGATCCGTTGCAGTACTTTGAACAAGTGTCACCCATTGAGCACCATTATTACTTGAATATTCAATTTTAATATTTTTCACATTCTGTGTTTGCCATTTAATATCAGCACTTCCACCAGCTTGAAGCTGCTCGCCACCATTTGGATAAACGACTAGAACTTGCCCATCATTTGCTTTGTGGATGTTAAAATACGAATCACTCTCATCCTTAATATTTGAATCGTTAGAAGCTATTACTTTAATTCTTGCTAAAGATGAGGAAGTGTCAGGTGGTGTCCACATATATGCACCAGTAGATTTATAATTTCTTATAATCTCATGCCAAGTAGTTGTGTTATCAATTGTAAAATAAATATCAACGTTTTCAACACCGGCAGAAGTCCACTCAATTCTTGTTGGGGTACCAGAAATTACATCCTCACCACCATTTGGGGAAACTACTCGTAACAATTTATTTTTGGGATGTATAGAAAAAGATGCATCAGATAAGTCAAATATAGTACTATCAGTTGCATGTCTAATTCTAATCTTACATAAGTCCGATCTATCCTGAATACTAGGCACAACCCAATTAAAAAGTCCATTACTTGGAGCATCTGCCAAGATATTATCCCACGTAGTTCCATTGTTCAAAGAATAATCTATAGCAATTCTTTCAACATTTTCTGAAGTCCAAGCTATTTCATAAGGTTCTCCAATTATCCAGTTTTCACCACCATTAGGTGTTAATAATTGCAAAGAATATGATGGTTGTCCTTTAACAGTAAACAATCCACTAAAATCAACAGGTTCATCAAACTCCGCATCACTAATACGCAATCTATATTCAGTTGAAGGAATTGTGAATCGAGTTTCAAAAACGCCAGCAGCACCAGGAGCATTTGTTACCAAATTAAACCATTGGTCATCAAAATGCAAAGCCGTTGGGTCGTAAATAGCATTTGTAGTAGTATACTCAATTTTAATTTTTTCAACATTTTGAGCTTCCCATTCAATTTTATTTAAATCACCTGCAACCCAATTATCGCCACTTTTTGGTTTAATAAGTTTAAGAGTGCCCGCTTGCTTAATTCTAAATGTAGCATTACTTTCATCATTAGGATTTCCATCCACTGCATCACTAATCCTAATTTTAGCTTGAGTGGAATTTACATTAGGAACTGTCCAATCATATGAACCTGAACTTAGCAAATTATTTTCAACTAATGCCCAAGTTAAACCATTGTTGGAAGAATATTCAATTTTTACCTGAGTTACAGCAGAACTATTCCAGGAAATATTCTTTGCAGTATTTGCTTCCCAAAATTCGCCACCATTTGGGGAAACAATTTCCAGACTTTGAACTATCTGATTAGAGATAGATAGATTAGATTCTGAAATATCAGATGGAATTCCATCGTTAGCATCACTAATTTTAATTTTAACTTGGTTTGAATTTACATCAGGAATATTTTCCCATGTATATGAGCCAGAGCTTTCAATATTATTAGCTATCAACTTCCATTCGGCACCCCCATTTACTGTATAATCAATTCTAATTTTTGCAATATTTATTGAGTTCCAAGTAATATTTATACTAGACCCAGATTGTAGTGTTTCTCCACCATTTGGTGAAATTAAATTAATATTTGGCTCTGGTGAAATGGAAAACAATTCCGAACTTATATCGGAAGGGCTTCCGTCACTTGCATCTGAAATCCGAACTCGACAGTTGGTTGCAGCTATGGCAGGAATTTGCTCCCATGAATAAAATCCATCACTTTGGGTTGATTCAACAATAGTGCTCCAGTTAACTCCATTATCTATGGTATATTCAATTTTTACTAAGGAAACATCTTTTGAATTCCAAGATATAATTTGGGAAGTTCCTGCTGCCCAAGTTTCTCCACCATTAGGCGCAGTTATGTTTATCTCTTGTGGTAATGAAGTAAAAATCGAAAAAGGTGTATCGTTAAAATCAAATGGAACACTATCTGCTGCATCGCTAACTCTTATTAAGCATTGTGTCGAATTTATATTTGGAACTAAAGACCAAAAATATATTCCATTATTTGGCGTGCTTTCTATAATTGTATTCCAACTGGCACCTCCGTTAAAACTATATTCTATTTTTACATCTTCAACTGTCTCAACAGATTTAGGAGCTCCTGCTAAAATATTTTTTGAATTGTTACTTTTTAATAAAAGGTTATTAATAATTTTCTTGTTAGAATTTTTAATACTTAGTTTTTCTTTGGTGTATTTTAAATCTGCTCCACCAGGAGTAATATCTAATTTTGTATCCCATTTAATATATTGACCAGAACCTGACAACCATTCTTCTCCGCCATTTGGCAATGTTACGGTTAATAAATCTTCAGGTTCAATTGAAAATGTTCCATCACTTAAATCAGTTACTAAAGCATCATTTGCATCAATTACTCTAACCTTCGCATTGGATGCAGGTGTATTTGGAAGTGGATACCAACTATAAAAACCAGTACTTGGAAAATTAGAAACAATACTAACCCAGTTTAATCCATTATCTAGAGTATAATCTAAATTAACAGAATCGACATTTATGCTTGTCCACTTTATTGCTTGATTACTATTGCCTTTCCATGACTCACCTCCGTTTGGTTGGCTAAGAGTAATTTTTTTTGAAGTACCTACAGCAATAGTAAAAAATCCTTCACTAATCGAATTTAGGGTGCTATCTGCAGTAGTAATTCTAATCCGCCCTTCTGTTGTTGGTGTATTTGGTATAAATGACCAAATATAGCTTTGAATATTATCTACGTTAGAAGCTATTAAATTCCAAGTATCACCATTATTGATTGTATAGTCAATTAATAATTTCTGTGTTGTGTTACTCGTCCATTTTATATTAAAACTGGACGAGGCGAAGAGAGTATCACCACTTTTCGGACTTGTAGTTACAAGAGTTTCTGTACCAGGAGTAACAGGGTTTGTTCCATTTGTGCTATCCTTTAGTTGGCATGAAAACATAAGAACAATTAGAGAAATAATTGTAAACAAAATGATGAATTTTTTCATGATTTCCTCAAATTAAAATAAATTTTTCTTGATATTAAATATTTACAACAACTTTTTTATCTATCCATTTATAATGTAATAAATTACCGAAATGCTTAATGTTATTCAACTATATTATCATTAAGTATTACAATTACCTTTTTTAAAAAATTAATTACTCTTGCAATCAGAAAGTGCAATTAATTCTTAAATCAAAAATTATGCCTTATATAAAATTGCTAATTTGCTAGAAAATAATTGAAACGGTTATGTTTTGAAGTAAATGTTACAGTTTTAAATAATATTTTTACCGAAAAGGAAGTATTTCCCCTCCAAAAAATTGGAGGGGAAATTGAATTATTTTATTTGTTTCAAAAGTTCGTCAACAGCTCGTTTTAATTGAGCATCGTTTCCGGTAACTTTTTCATCTGGGGAGTTATTAACAATTATATCTGGTATTGCTGGAACAAAATCCATATTCTTATCATCTGCTTTTACATACCAACCACGGGAAGGCATTCTAATTGTTGAGCCGTCAATTAAGGTTTTAGAGCCAGTTGAAATTACAGCTCCAAAAGTTGGCACTCCCCTGTTTTGTGCGGTTTTCAAAATAGAAAAAGTTAAGTTGTTGTATTTAAATAGATTAGCAATAATTTAGTTGCAAAAATGGGTGCCTCTCTTCCAAAATAGAAATGTAGCCTATGAATATTTTTGTCCAACTTTTTGTGGGATAGCTGAACATCGATTTCTTTTGAGTAAAACAATTATCTTCATTTCTTCATTATTTTGATGATTTTCTTATTATTTAAATATTTAGTGGACGAAAAAATTCTTCTAAAACAATATTTTCTATAAATTAAAATAAGAAACCATTTTTACTTGAAAGTTAGACTTTCATTTTGGGTGCCTTTCGCACAAAACAGGA
>Ga0180007_10000690_pt1 | contig 53177 bp, 62 predicted proteins | sample MM_PC_MetaG_FD_121122 | JGI IMG/M metagenome (GOLD analysis project Ga0180007, IMG submission 121122) | Groundwater microbial communities from the Aspo Hard Rock Laboratory (HRL) deep subsurface site, Sweden - MM_PC_MetaG | ecosystem: Environmental > Aquatic > Deep subsurface > Groundwater...
ATTTCCCGCTGACTCGACTATGCACACACTATCTCCCCAATTTTAGCGAAATCGCGTAACTCTGGACAGAGCTTGGAGATATTTTTTATGTTAACAAAGAAATTTAAACTAGAAAAACGTTTTTATTATATGAACAAAAAAGGGTTTAGTAAACCAATTGCAGCTGTTTTGATTGTCTTACTTGTTATTGCAGTAGTTATAATAATCATTTGAATTTTGATGACGCTGTTGATTATTGTCAAAGTAATAGTGGTTGGTTGCCTTATGCGATTGAACTGACGCAGATTTGTGATGATTTTGATTTAAGGCCCGGAATAGATAGTATTGGAAGGGTGAGGGTTGCGGATGTTAAAGATGACGGGCATAAAAATTGGCATGATAAAGGTTTCCATTTTTCAAGTCCTGAATGTGGTGATGTGAGTTATGATTTTTGTGGGACGCAGAGAATGAACAGTGATTGTGAATGGGGAGAAGGATTGTACGGGGATGATCAAGAAGTTGGTTTTGTTTGTTTGAGATATTCGGGGTATATCCTTCCAACTGAATGTCAAGATGGGATTGATAATGATAATGATTTTTATACAGATTATCCAGACGACCCAAGCTGTGATTCTCCTGGAGCTGATTCAGAGGCGCCGTTTGATCCGGGCAGGACAGAGTGTTCTAATGGTTTTGACGATGATAATGACGGGGCTGAGGATTATCCAGAAGATTTTTCTTGTGGTTCATTGGAAGATACAAATGAAGTGATCCCAAAGGCAAAGTGTCAGGATTTGTTTGATAACGACGGAGATGGAGAAATAGATTATCCGGCTGATAGTGATTGTGAAAGTTTGCAAGACAATTCTGAAAAGGGAACTCCAGGGGCTTTTCTTGATGCGGTTTTAGATTTTATGAAACAGATTATTTCTGCTGGTTGTGCAGAAGGTGATGTAGATAATGGAGACGGAACGTGTACTGCGACTTTCTTTTCTTCGGGAGGTGACGGGAGTGTTAGTGTTACAGCAGCAGACTGGAATGTTGCTCATTATGCAAGTAGCGGAACTGCTTTGTATGGGGGAACTGTTTCCTACATTAGCGGTTCTTATTCTCCAACACAATATTCGATTTATAGGACTTTCTTACCGTTTGATACTTCTCGTTTAGAAGATGATGTTGAAATTTTAGATGCAAGCTTGAGGTTTACGACAGGGCCTTTGATTATTAATGAAGATGATGATGGGAATGATTTTATAGTCTTGGTTCAAACTAGTCAGATTAGTCCAGACTCTTTGATAGCTGAAGATTATGATAATTGTGGTTCGGTGGATTATCCGATTGAAGGAAGTGATAGGATTGATATTAGTGATTTGTTGTCGAATACAGATTATGAAATTGATTTAACTCAGCCTTTGTGGATACAAGAAGATGGTTGGACTTTGCTCGGATTGAGGGAGGGGCATGATGTTGCGAATAATGTTCCGGATGGTAGGAGCTGGCTTACTGTGAGAACATCTGAAAGTGGCAATCCCTCGGAGTTGAAAGTTGTTTATGTTCCTTGATTTTGGTTGAGGGGAATATTTATATAATCTCGAAAAGGTTTTTTTATTGAGTACGGCCCTGTAGCTCAGCCTGGATAGAGCGACTGCCTTCTAACGAGGGAAACCACGTCTATTTTAGAGGTGGAAGAGAGCAGTAGGTCGCAGGTTCAAGTCCTGTCAGGGCCATCTCGTTACTCCGCAGCGAGCAGGTCCGCAGCCATTAGGCGAGGAACCGCACAGCAAGAGAGGAACGAGATGGGGAGGGTGGTGGAAAGAAAAATGCGCAGATGGCGAAGTGGTTAACGCGCTCGGTTGCAGCCCGAGTATTTCCTGGGTTCGAATCCCAGTCTGCGCTTTTCTCTTTTTCCAAAGATTTAAAAACGACCTTTCAGAATAGTGAATATGGAACTTGAAATTTTAAAGCAGGAAAAGAATAATCTTGATGCAAAGCTAGACAATATTACTGTTGCAGAGATTTTGAGGGTTTATTTAAACAAGCAAGGAATTGAGTTTGCTGCTTGGCGAAGGGAACATCCTTCAAAGCCAATTGTCATGAAAATTACAAGCAGTGGCAAGACTGTGAAGAAGGAAGTTAGTGATGCTGTTGTTGATGTAAAGAAGGACCTGGATAAGATTGTTAAGGGTGTAAAGAAATAAAAAAGGATTTATAAAATTAGAAACCCTTAAAAATAAGTGTTGATTTGTTTTTATGGAGGTGAAAATGACTTGTATTAATTGGACCTTGACAGTGTTTGCCCTTGCTACATTTGGGTTCGGGGTCTGGCCTTGGGCTGGATCTGCGGCGAGTACGTGGGTTGTCGGCATTGCAGCAGTATTGGTTTTGATTACTGCGTGGACTGGTGTTGAGTGTAAGCCTTGCGCAAGGAATGAGGAAATGGCTGTAAAACCTGTGGCAAAGAAGACTGTTAAAAAGAAATAATTGTTGTTTTTGTTTTATCATTATTTTTATATATTTGTTTATTTGTAAATTTAGATGGTTAAAGTATCAGCAGGGTCTTATGATTTGAATAAATGGTTGCACGGAGGTTATGATAGTGATATAGTTACGGTTTTGTATGGGGGGCCTGGAACCGGGAAGACTAACTTTTGTTTACTTGCTGCTGTGTCGCAAGCGAAGAAAGGAAAGAAGATAATTTTTATTGATACTGAGGGGGGTTTTAGTATCGAGAGGGTGAAGCAGCTTGTTGGAGATAAGGAAGATCATAAAGAAGTTTTGAAGAATATTTTTCTTTTGAAGCCAACTAGTTTTGATGAACAGAAGAAGGCTTTTGTTGAATTGAACAAGAGATTGAAAGATCAAATTGATTTGATTGTTGTGGATGGGATGACGATTCTTTATCGGTTGGATTTTGCAGATGCGCGGGAAAAGAACGAGGAGGCTGTTCAGACGATTAATTCTGAACTCGCAAGGCAGATGAAAACACTTGCAGAAATTGCGAGGAAGAAAGAGATTCCGGTTTTGGTTACTAATCAAATTTACAGGTGGGAGGATGAGGACAGGATGGTTGGGGGAGATATTTTGAAATATTGGGGGAAGTGTTTAATTGAGGTGGTGAATGATAAAGGTCGTCGTGAAGTATTTTTGAGGAAACACAGGTCTTTGCCGGAGAAGTCTATGACGTTTCAGATTTATAATGGTGGGATACGGAAGAGGGGTTGGATTTAACGTTTAGCAGATTTCCACATAAATTCGAAGTAATTTTTGTAACTTCGGGCGATATCTTTGTTTTTTATCAGAATGATAACAGGCTTGTCTTTCATTAGATGGATTGTGACATTATCTCCAAAGACAGAGGTTGTTGCTTCGCTTTCTACATTAAGGTATCTGAATTCGAACTCTTTAAATCCAAATGCTTCAGTCCCCTTGTATCTTTTGTTTCCTAAGATTTTAACTTTCATCTTTGATTTTATTACTTGTTTGTAAACAGAAGGCATTTCGTATAGTGCGTAAAAAATTCTTCCTGTTGAGCCGAAGGAACAGAATTCTTTTTCTTTTAATGCGTGGCTGATTAGTGTTCTTATTCCTTCTTTTCCTTCGTAAACTTTTATTTCGGTCTGTTGCTGTTCTGTTCTTTTAATTTTACCCAGTTCTTTTATTAGCTCCTCAATCAATGATTCTTTTGCTTTTATGGGATTTAGAAGACTTTCTGGATTAGAGCAGGAAAATGTTTTTTTGTTTTCCCTTACTATGTAGTTTACTTGACCTTTTTCGATTAGGTGATTTAATATTGTGTAGGTGAGGGTTCTGTCCATCCCGAGGTTTTTGGCTATTTGGTTGGCTGTTAATTGACCTTTTTTTGTTAGCTCTAAGTAAACCTTTGTTTCGTTGCCTGTTAGACCTGCTTGTTGGAGTTTTTCATTGATGTCCATTTTAGTTGTTATTAAAAATAACAACTTAGGTTTAAATAGGTTTTGGAAGGGCAAAGATTATGACGAAGACGAAATCAGTTTTGTACATGCCGGATGGAAACAGAAGATTTGCTAGGAAGGAAGGGATTCCTTTTAGCGAGGCTTATCATGCTGGCGCTAGGACATTGAGGTTATTTTCTGATTTTTTTGTTGCTGAAGGAAGATCAGAGCAGTTTGTTTTTCATGTAATGTCTGATTATACTCATAAAAGGACTGATCTAACTTTAGGACCAATTTATGATGCAATTAGAGAATGTTTTGGAGAATTGCAAGAAGATAGGTTTTTTGAGAATAGAGCGATTAAGTTTAGAGCAATTGATCATTCTGGAAAAATTCCTCTTGAATTAAGAGGGGCTTGTGAAAGATTAGAGAGAGCAAGTTTGAATGGTGCTTCTGGAGAAGTTGTTGTTTTATTAGGGTATTCCCTTGAGAAGGATTATAACGATGCACTTGCGGGAGGTCCTAAGAATTATGAGGAGTTAAGAGGACAGCTTCTTTTTCCAGACATAGACTTGGTTATAAGACCTAAGGAGATGAGACCTTCAAGTGGTCCTGTTTATGCAATGGGCCAGTCACAGATAGTTGTTTTAGATAAGTTAAACCCGGAAGTGGAGAGGGCTGATTTGTTGAGAGTTTTGGAGGAGTATGATCGCTGGAAATCTTACAAGGAGGAAAATAATCCGGCCCACAGAATTTGAAAATGAGAAGTATGGAAGAAGAACAGAAGTCTAAAATAAAAAGGAAAATTAGATCTTATGGGCGGGCAACGAGATTAAGTTTGGCTCCTCTTTATTGTTGGGGCTGTTGGATTGGCGACCTCTATATTTGCAGGATCTCGTCATGTTTCCCCTCCTCAAGACTTTCCTGTTCAGAGATATGATTCTCTTGTTGAACTCAGAGAAGATTTTAGAGATGCAGGGAGCTGGGAAGAAGATGTAAGTGCTTATCTTTCTGATAATTATAGAGAATTAAATGTTCCAAGAGGTTTCCCTATTCTTCAAGCGTATGAGGCTGAAATAAAAGATTGTCGCGGATTAATAGAAGATATCTCTAGAAGAGCAGTTGAGTATTGTGATAATGAGATTGAAGAAATCAGAGGAGATTCTCAATTCAGGGATTATTTTGGTGAATTAGACAAGTGGAAAGAAATTGAGTTAAGTGCGCCAGCGTGCTCTTTTTTTTGTGGGAGCGGTTTTTGTCTTGGGATGATTTCGTTAATGAAAAAAGATGAGCTCGGAAGGAGGTTAAAGAAAGAAAATGAAGGAAGAAGAACCTGAAGAAACAAGAGAAGAGAAAGAAAGCACGTTGGAAGGACTTTTAGGCTTAGCTACTGGACTTGGCTTAGCTGTGTTCCATTCGACTCAGATGTATAAATTAATGGATAGGGCTGGAATGTATGTGACAGGTGAGCTTCCAGGTGTTTTTTCAGAGTTAGGAAGCCCCGAAGGAGTTGGATATCAGCTAGCTGCAGCAGCAGGTACTGCTGCCTTGTTTTTTGGAGGATTATATCTTGGGAGATTGGCTGGGAGAGAGATTAATAGATTGAGAAGAAACAAATAAATACCCCTCCCGCTTTTCTTCTACATGGTGAAGAAGGAAATGAATTATTCTGAGTTTGTGGAGGTTTATGAGGGGCTTTATGCTACGACAAAGAGGCTTGAGAAGGAGACGATTCTTGCGGGTTTTTTGAATAAGCTTGCTAAGGAAGGTGAGCCGGAGTGGATTTATCTTTTGAGGGGGAAGGTGACTCCGGATTATGATGATAGGCTTCTTGGAATTTCAGACAAGTTGACAATTAAGGCGATTGCTTTTGCGTTTGGGATTAGAGATACTGAGATTATGAAGAGTTACAGGAAGGTTGGTGATCTTGGGGAATTGGCCGAAGAGTTTGCTGGGAAGAAGAAGCAGACTAATTTGTTTGCGAAGAGGTTGACGGTTTCCAAGGTATTTAATAATTTTAGGAAGATAATGGGTATTGAGGGGAAAGGGGCTGTGAGTGGGAAGACTGCTTTGATTGCTGAGTTGTTTGGGAATGCGACTGGGAAGGAGGCTAAGTATATTGCTAGGACTTTGGTTGGGCAGTTGCGCGTTGGAGTTGCAGATGCTACGGTGCGGGATGCAATTGCAGAGGCGTTGTTTCCGGATGAGAAAAAAGAAATGAGTGTAAAGATTGAGGTTGCGTATGATATGGCGAATGATCTTGCTGTTGTGTTTGAGGCTGCTTCGAAAGGGAAGAAGGCGTTGGAGAAGATTGATATTGTGCTTGGGAGGCCGATGAATGTGATGTTGCCTGTGAAGGTTACGGAGATTAAGGAAGCGTTTAGGATTTGTGGGAAGCCGGCGGCGATTGAGCACAAGTATGATGGGTTTAGGGTTGTGATTAATAAAGTTGGGAACGATGTTTCTTTGTTTACTCGAAGGCTTGAGAATGTTACTAAGCAGTTCCCGGATGTTGTTAGGACGGTAAAGAAATATGTTAAGGCTCGCGAGGTGATTTTGGATAGTGAGGTTGTTGGTTATGATCCGAAGACAAAGACAATGCGGCCGTTTGAAGCCATAAGCCAAAGGATTCGGAGGAAGTATGATATTGAAAAACTAGAGAGGGATTTGCCAGTTGAGGTTAATGTGTTTGATGTTATTTATTACAATGGAAAGAGTTTGATGCAGGAGGCGCTCACTAAGCGGCGGAAGGTTTTGGAGAAGATTATTCCGCATGAAAAATGGAAGATAAGACCGAGCATGCAGATTGTTACGGATAGTGAGGAGAAGGCACTAGAGTTTTACAAAGAAGCCTTGAAACTTGGTGAAGAGGGAATCATGGTTAAGAATCTGAACGCTAACTATCAGCAAGGTAGAAGGGTTGGTTATTGGGTGAAGATGAAACCGGCCGCGAATGATTTGGATTTGGTTATTACAGGAGCTGAATATGGGAGTGGGAAGCGTGGGGGTTGGCTTACGAGCTATATTGTTGCTTGTCAATCTAATGGAGACTATTTAGATGTTGGGAAGGTTTCTTCAGGGCTTAAGGAATTGGAGCAGGAAGAGGGGACGACATATGCTGAGATGACGAAGTTGTTGAAGCCTCTGATTGAAAGCGAGAAGGGGAAGGTTGTTAGGGTGAAGCCGAAGATTGTTGTTTCTTTGACGTATCAGAATATTCAGGGAAGCCCGACTTATAATTCAGGGTTTGCGATGAGATTTCCTAGGATTACACATTATAGGCCGGATTATCATTTGAAGGATATTGCTACATTGGATGATATCAAGATTGAAGTTAAGAGGGCTCAGAAGGGAATGAGTCATCTGGGATGAGGGGTTCTGGGAGAAGGGTGTGAGTCATTTGGGTTAAAGGGGAAGGGGTTATTTAGGGTAGATTGGGTGTTGGGGAAGGGAAAGGAGTTTGGGGTGGGGGGGTGGAAGGAGTCATCTGGGGGGTTGGAGAAGTCATTTAGGTTAGAAGATTATTTAATCTTTAATTTGTTGATAGGGAAATGAAAAAAGTTGTGATTTATTTGATTATTGGGGTTATTGTTGTATCAGCGTTTGGTTATTTTTATCTGTTTGGTGAGGTTGTGAGAGAGTCTCCAGATGAAACTAATCTAAAAAAGAGTGGAGTAGAGAACGGTGCTGTAGAAAATGCTCCTTTTGGAAATCATAACTCGGTTGGTTGGATTGTCATGTTGAAAGAACCTGGCGTTTTAGAGAAAAAAGTCGAAATTGATAAAAGCGATGAGAGTACAACGATGTTGCTCACGCAACATCGAGAAAAAATACAAAATCAACAACTTTCTTTTGAGAGGGAACTTCGGCAAATTGTCCCAAACGGAAGAATAAGGGCCAAATTTAAGAATGTATTGAATGCAATTTCTGTTAGCGGCGATTTTACACAAGAACAGTTAAATCAACTTCAATCTTTAGAAGAGGTAGAAACGATAACGCCAAATTGGCGTTTTGATTTTTTATTAAGAGATTCTGTTCCTTTAATAAATGCAGATGATGTTTGGGAACTTGATAGAAATGGAAGACCTTGTGAGCCAGGCCTGCCCGCCCATATAACAGGTAATCCGATAAGTGAAATATCTCCTGAACCAACAACTGAACCTACTCCGAGAGAATGTTTGACAGGAAAAGGGGTTACTATTGGCATTATTGATAGTGGTGTTGATTATACTCATGCTGATTTAGGTAGCTGCACTACACAACAATTTCTTAATGGAGAATGCGAAAAAGTAATTAGCGGTTATGATTTTGGAGATGACGACTATGATCCCATGGATGAAATTGGGCATGGAACACACGTAGCTTCAATTGCTGCTGGGGATGGTGTTTTGAAAGGGGTTGCACATGGTGCAAGTATTGTCGCATATAAGGTCATCGGTAGTGGAGATATTAACCTGACTGCAGTAGGAGATAATATTCTTCAGGCTATAGAAGCAAGTGTTGACCCAAATGGTGATGGGAATTTTAGCGATAGGGTAGATATTCTTAGCATGAGTGTGGGTTTTGGATGCTGGCCATATACCTCAGAATGCGGACCAGATGATATCTTTTCACAAGCAGTTGACAATGCTGTGTCATTGGGAGTAACAGTGGTTGTTGCTTCAGGAAATGATGGTGCTTTTGGTGGAGGAGAAGAATCGATAGGCACCCCTGCAACAGCAAGAAAAGCAATTACAGTCGGTTCGGTTGATAAAAACTTAGAGTATGTTCCGTCGAGTTCAAAGGGGCCTGTCCGATGGGAAAATACAGAAAAAGATTTTGTTTTGAATAAGCCAGATGTTGTTGCGCCAGGAGTTGAAATTTGTGCGGCTCGCGCGTTTTTGTATCAGGGGGGAGGATCTTGCATTGATGAATCTCATGCTTTGGGTAGCGGGACAAGCATGGCAACTCCGCATGTTTCTGGGCTTGTAGCACTTATGCTTCAAAAGAATCCTTTTTTAACTCCTGAAGAAATAAAATCCGCCATCAAGAGTACAAGTCATTTACTAGTTAACCAAAAACCCCTAGTTAATTATCAAGGAGCAGGAATTATAGATTCAATACAAGCAGTTTTTTCTGATAAGCCGATTTTTGTTTATCTTGAACCTATTGAAAAAGAGTTCGGGAGCGAACAAATAATTATTCGAGGAAAAATAAATAATGAAAATTTGGAGTACTACGACCTTTCTCAGTCACTTCTTCATCCGACCGTAGCTATTACCGAGTTAGACGAATGGCATGTAATAGACTCACAATACAACCCAAATACTGGAATAATTGAGGGTGGATTTAATTTTAGCAATAGTAAGAAAAGAGTCATACGTTTGCGCGCGGTCAACACCCTTGGACAAGAATTCGTAGATTATGGTTACCTTTACTTAGAAGGATGCGGAAACGGAATCTGTGATAGGGGGGAAAATTTTACTTTGTGTCCAGACGATTGTATTATTCATATTTGTACAGCAGAAGAATTAGATTTGCTTCCCCTTCACTATATTGATCGTAAATATTTACAAAACCAGACACCATCATATAAAATATATCAAGAGTGTGATATTGATTTTGGGTCGTATGAATACAAAGACTATTTTGAACCAATACCCTTATATTATGGGACCACTTATCAGGGCAGAGGGCACATGATAAAAAACTTAAATTATGAAACAAATGACTCTATTGCAAGTTTATTTACCTTGAAACGAGATCATCCACCTCCACCTTATCCAACTCCAGAAAGCACTTACTTCGCAGGATTTGGAATAGAAAACGTTACTCTTAAATCGCAAACCACCTGTGGTGGGTTGTTTTCAGATTTATTGGGGGATGAGAATTTAACAATTAAAGCATTATATGTAAAAGATGGTTTGGTAGAATGCTCCTTTGCCGGAGGGTTGGTTGGAATGATCAGGGAAGGAGACGAACAAACTGGGGACATTTTAATTAACTATGTCTATTCTAATATTTTTGTAAATGGTGCTACAAGCGGTGGGATAATTGGATTTGTAGAGGAACCAGCAAGGATTATAATGAACTTGTCGTACTGGGATACTCAAACTTCTGGGCAATCAGAAAGCGCGGGCGGTGGTGACGGTAGAACTACTGAAGAGATGACGACAGTGCCTAGGCCCAATAATACATATGTTGATTGGGATTTTTTTGCTGTATGGGAACAGGAAGATGGAGATTATCCGAAATTGAGGGTTAATGGTTAAGAAGGCTCAGGAAGGAATGAGTCATCTTGGTTAAATCTCATCCTCAAGAATTTCAATCCCAGAACCCGATATTTCATTATAATCCTCTTCGGCTTTTTCTGTTGAACGAGTTTTTCTTCGTTGTTGGATTCTTTCCATTTCTACTTCCTGAGCTTTTTCCATGATCTCTTGAGTTGAAAGGTCGAACTCTTTGCCATCTTTTCTTAGGTTGATGTCGAGGGCTTTTTGGATTTTGTTGATTAGGATGAAGTCTTTTGTAGGGAGACGGCCTGTTTCAAGGATTTTGATTTTTTCTTCGGGCTCGTTTATTTGTTTGGCAAATTGCTTTCTTGTAAGACCCATTCTTTTCCGTTGAAGGCGAATGTGCCAGTGGAAGTTGTCAAGAAGTTCTGAAATAACCTGCTGTTCTCTCCAGTCAGGTTTTTTTGATATGTAGTCTGTAAAAGGTCTTTTTGGTTCTTTTTTTTCAGTGTGAGAATAAAAAGAAGGGGTTGTGCCTGGGTTGTTTAGAGGAATTTCTGGTTTTTTTAAAATTACAAGGCCTTCTCTTCTTGCATAACTTTCTGGGACTTTTACAATTCTTCCTTCTTCAATTGCTTCTACCAGGTTTTCAGAGTAAGGGTCCATTGCAGAGAAAGAAATCAAGGGTTTTTATTGTTTGTTGGCATTTAATATATATGACCTTCTAAGCGTTGAGGATGATCTTATTAGTTTAAGAACAAGGTATTTTGTGTTTTATTGTCTTCTGAGTTTTCAAACATGATTTTTTCTAGGTCTTCTACAGACTGAAGTTCTGTTATCTTTTGTTTCTGATTTATTATAATCATCGGGGTTGTATTTAACTCATATCTTTCTTTTAATATGTTAAGGGATTTTACATTCGTGTCATAAGCTATTGGAATCAGAACTATACTGTCTCCATGTTTTTCTTTTAAGTCTGATAAGACCTTGCTGAATGTTATTTGTCTTGCTTGTTTGTTTGTGCTGGGGTTGTCATATTGGTAAAGATAGACTATTACATTAGTTTTACTTGGGCATTTTTGTTGGAGTTGAATCATGTTTTTCCAGAGCATAACTCTGAGTAAGTCGTATCGTTTGTGAAGTCTTACAATATCTTCTGTTATTCTTGTGGCGGCATCGTATTTTCCTAATTTTCTTGCTTCAAGGTAAATTCTGTCAGCGTAGTCTATATTTTCTTTCAATGCTTGTTCACAACTAGATTCAAACATGCTAAGGAGTTCTCCCTCTAATTGGATATCAAAGATATCTGTCTCTGCTTGAAAATATAGTTCTTCTATTTTGTTTGCTCTAGAACTTTCAAATAAAACTCCTAAGAATATGCCTGTCCAGAATATAACCATTGCTATGATTAATGCCTCCCAAAAAACGTGTTTGTTACTTAACATTTTCACCAAGTTAAATCCTTCCTTGCAAATTTATAGATTGATGCAAACCATACTATGGGGTAAACTGATAGATAAACAATAGTATAAAAAAGTATGTTAAAGAATTTTTTAGTAGTTATGTTCTGCTCATATTTTGTTTTGTTTAGGACGTACCACGAGTATATTGTTGAAAGCGTAAAAAGAACAACAAAGAAAAATATAATCACAGAGGGGTATAAATTAATTTCTTGAAGTTTGAATATCGCAGAATCTGTTGTTATTGAGTATCCTACTGTTAAGAATCTCACAGCTAAGAATTTGAATACTAGGTAGATGGAAAATATGAATGTTAGCAAGCTCATGATTATACTGAATGAGACAAATGGTAAAATGAATGCTCCGAACATTCCTTTTCTGAAAAACATCTTTCTGTATTTTGAGATTGCTTGTAGTCCACCCATCCCCCATCTCATTCTTTGCTTAAACCACACTTTATAATTATTTGGGGCAACTGTTGAGACATCAGCATCAAGACACATTCCTGTTTTATAACCGTGATATAACATATTCCAGGTAATATCTATATCTTCTGTAACTGTGGCTGGGTCAAAACCTCCGACTTCCAAAATATATTTTTTTCTATACAAACTTAAAGGACCATTAGTAACATAAACTGAATCAATAAAATCCAAGAGTTTTCTGCTCCATCCCATTATTAAGTATTCTATTGACTGAATCTTTGCCAGTCTATTTTTTTCCTTGTTCCTTACCCTAACAAAAGAAGTAACCGCCCCCATGTTTTGGTTAGAAAAGAAACCACTTAGTTTCTTTAAAGAACTTTTGCTAGGGAAACTGTCAGAGTCCACGACTGCTATTAATTCTCCTTTTGCTTTTTTGATTCCAATGTTTAAAGACCTTGCCTTGCCGAGATTTTTTTCATTATCAATTAGTTTTAGGTTCTTGTACCTTTTCATTAGTTTTCTAACTATCTTTGAGGTATTGTCTGTGCTTCCATCGTTTAAAACTATAACTTCCATCTTGTTCTTTGGATATTCCAAAGCCATAATGTGCTCTACCGTATCTTGGATACTTTCTTCCTCGTTGTGAGCAGGAGTTAAAACGCTAATCGAAAATTTTTTTTCAGGTTTCGGGTAGCTAAACAATTTTTCATTGTTTTTTATAGTTAAGATAATAAAGAAAGAAAAGAAATATAACGCAACAAACATAAATGTTAGATAGACTATTGTTATGAAGTCAGGCATCTTACACCTCTGAACTTTGGAAGGAGTTCCCTTTAGTTACGTGGAAATAGTCGTAAAATTTTTCTGTCAGGGAGAGTTCAGCAGTATGGCCTGTCTTTTTTTTGTTTACCAAACTAAGGTTAACGAAATTTTTTATGTGGTCGTATGCTTTGTTTCCACGGATTTTAACAATGACAGACTGCTTGATTGGCTGTTTGTAAGCGATGATTGCAAGGGTTTCTTGTTCTGCTTTTGTGAATTCGCTGGAGCCAGTGGCAAGTTTGTTTACCATTTCAACAAAATCTTCGGCAACGTCCATTTTCCAGGTATTTTCCTGCTTGATGATGTTTATTCCTGAATTTTTGTATTTATCTTCTAAGTCAGAGAGGGTTTTTTTCAGGAGAATAGGGTTGACATCTGTCAGAGTGATTAGTTCTTGGAGAGACATAGGTCTTCCTGAGAGGAAGAGAGCTGCCTCTATTTTTTTGGTATTTTGAAGTTCAATCTCAGAGTCAAGTTCTTCCACGCTTTTTTTAGTTATATGGTCTAAAGACATAAGAATAAGTGGGGAGGGGAGTTTTAAAGTTTTGTTGTGGCAGCAAGATTATGAAACTAAAATTGCTGTTTCTATGGCAATACCCCACCGATTTAACTTTGTTAATTGTTTGACCCTGTGGGGAAATTTGTAAGGTTCTACTTGTCCCTTGGAATCTTCTGTTAAGACCAAATTAAATCCCCAGGAAAAATGTTGCTTATAGTTTGTTCTATTACAAACTGCGTAATAGACTGTTTCGTCTCCGTCTGGATCATACACTGTAAATCTTGCCCTTAATTTTTCAAAAAAATCAACAACAAAATCATCAAGCGTGTCAGATTTTCTTTTAGAATACGTCTTCACCAAAAAAGTATCATCTCCTTCCTTTGTCCCCCACGAACAGGACATGAGTCTTAGTTTGTAAACTATGATTTATGTCATTAGTAAAGGTATAAATAGCTTTTGATTACATAAGAAAACCAATCAATAGACCTTCAATAATTGCAGCCAAGATTAGAAGGGGAATGATGAATATTAGGAAGGTGTTGATTGAATTGTAGAACCGGCGTTTGAATTCTTTGATGCGGGTTTTTTTGTTGAGGAAGATGGAAAAGCCGAGTTTAACTCCGAGGCCGAATGAAATGAAGATTGCTGGCAGTTCAAAGATGCCGTGGGGGATGAGGCGCCACCAAGAGACAAAACCTGAGATTTCATAAGTTTTTGCTAATACATACCCCAATACAACTCCGTTTGTGATGTTGCTTAGCAGTGGAAAAATTCCTAGGAAAATACCGAAGAGGATAGAGAAAAAAGAGCTTTGAAGATTGTTTTGAAGGATAAAGAAAACCATTTCTGTTGTGTTCAGGTCAGCTGTTTTTGCTATTAATTCTGCTAGGTATTTATCAATAAATATCAGGTGGGAGCTGAAGAGGAATCCGAAGATTGAGCCAAGAAGAAAGATAAATATTGAGATGTAAATGTAATTCTTGGTTTCTTTTAAATAGGAAAGAGCTTCTTTGAATTGGGTTTTTATTGAGAGATATTTTTTATTTTTCATAGTACTATTTGGGAAATGGAGTTTTAAAATGTATTTGTAGGAAGAAAGATTGTATGAAGAAAAATAATTATAACTCCGAACAGATTGTAAGGATTGTGTTATCTCTTCAAATTATGTAACAAAACTATTGTAGTTTATATTGTCTGGTCTTATTACCTAAACCTTCCCTGCAGTCTTTGGACTTTTTTTCTGTATCTTGTGCGAAGGTAAGAACCATAAATAATTCCTGCTAGAAATCCCCCGAAGTGAGCGACGTTGCCGATTGGCCAATTGAAAAGGATTGAGACGCCCCACATAATGAAGAGGACTAGTGGAACCATTACGTATGCTGGTAGGGAAAAGAAAGGTAGGAAGATTATCATAAACTTCAGGCGTGGGAGAAGGACGACGTAGAGACCTGCGATAGCAAAGATTGCACCGCTAGCTCCGACCATGAAGATGTCTGGAGAGCCGAAGATTCTTTGTCCTAAGTCAGTGAGGCCAAAAAAGCCTGCAAGAAGAACAGAGAGAATCCCTGCAAATAAACCTGAAAGAATATAAAACCACAAAAAGCGTTTTCTGCCGATAATTTTTTCACATAATCCTCCAAGAGAAAAGAGAACAAACATGTTTATCAGGAGGTGTCCAATGCCCCCGTGGACGAACATGTGAGTGATAAGAGTCCATAAAAATTTTCCCTGCAAAATGTTTTCTGGTTTAAGTGCAATGTAGTTTATGTAATCTTCTGAAAGAGCAAACAAGAAAAAACCAATTATTGAAGCAATGATGTTAATGATTATCAGCCAAGCTACCACAGAAAATTTTATTCTGCCTATGAGGCTTTTTCTCTTTTTTTTCTTTATGTAATAATTCATTTCCTTCCTTTATTAGAAAACCGTTTTAGCGCCTTGAATAGAGAACTTTTAGTCTTATCTCTTTTCTTCAGGACTTTCTTTTGAAATTTCTTTTTACCAGGTCTTTTTTTTGTTTTCTGTTTTTTCTTTTTTCCTTTGAATTTTTTAACAGATTTCTTTTTTATTTTTTTCTTGCCTTTTTCAGCTTTCTTTTTTTCTTTATCTCTTTCTAATTTTCTCTTTTTTCTTTCTTCTTCTTTCTCCTTTTTTTCAACTTTTAGTCTTCTTTCTTTTGATTTTTCCTCTTTTGCTTCTACGTTTTTTATCTCTTCATTTATTTGTGATTGTATTTCCTGTAATCCCTTAATTTCTTTTTTTATGTGTCCTGTAAACTCTGCAGGATTTTTCATCTTTAAGATTTCCCCGCATTCTGGGCAAGTGTAATCCTGAAGCAGCGCGTTTTCTTCGTTGTACTCAATGTCGCAATTTTCACAGTAAAAATGGCGTTCTGTTTCCAGGCTTTTTAACCGACTTTCTAGGCTTGTGCTTTCTTTTAGAATTTTTTCTTTGTATTTAAATAGGCTTCTTTTAGTCTTAAGAGTCCAGAAGTAAGTGTACCATCCGCCTTTTTTCTTATCTTTTTTTCTGATGAACTGGACCAAGCCAGAGTCGGCAAGTTTGTATAACATATTTCTTGTTTGATTTATTGTTAGGTCTAGTTTTTTTGCAATAAGAAATTCGTTTACATTTTGTTTTTTATATAAGATGTCTACTAGCTTTTCTGATTCTGGACCTGCGCAATCAGTTATTATCTTTTTAAGAAGTCTCTCTTGCATCCATTTAATTGAGAAAGTTGGGTTAAAAAGTTTTTGGTTTGTTCAGTATCCCTGCATAGACTCTCCAAATTTATTTTTTGCTCCCACCCAACCCACCCTGCTGGTTCAATTTCGTGCAATTTTCGTCGTTGAATTTTTCCCGCACGAAATTGATTATTTGTTGCAAAAAATAAATAGATTTCCTGAAATTCGCTATCCCACATTCACTTCGTTCACTCGTAGCAAGCTGCGTGGTATTAAACCCAAGGGGGAATAAATCCGCAATTTTTATTTTTGTGCGGATATGCTGTTGTTCAGTATATCTTTTGTTGGTATCTGGGACATCGAATTGAAAGATAACTTTTTATAGTGTAATTTCTTGTAAGATATGAGGTTAAAATGTTCTTTAAGAAAAAAGAGGATGAGTCGAAACTGCCTGATTTGCCTCCTTTGCCTGGATCCTTTCCTGGTGCAAAAGGAAATGTTGCTTCGCGGGAAAGTGTGAGTAAATGGGAGGGTTCTGTTCCTGCATTTCCTAAGCCAGAGGGTAAGGAGACAAAAGAAATTGTAAAAGAGAAAGAGTCAGGAGATACTGGGTGGTCTGAAAGGAAAGATACATTTTTACATCCCTCTATTTCTACAAGACCAGAAGAAGAGAAAGAAGTCAAGCTTATGGAGATGGAAGAATGGCATCCTTCAACTTCTCAAACTGGAGGACAAGGACTTGAGTTTCCAGAGCATTCTGGATTAGAAGAAGTAGAAGAAAGTGAATCTGAACCCGAGCCAAGATATGTTGTTGAGCCGCCTCCAAGAATTGTGAGAGCCAAAGTTCCAGAGCCAAGCTCTGCAGATGTTTTTGTTAGGATTGATAAATTTCATTCTGCTAGAAAGGCTTTGACAGAAGTAGGAAGCAAGTTAGAAGATATAAACGATCTTGTGAAGAAAATTAGAGAAACAAAGTTGAGAGAAGAGCAAGAAATTACTTCTTGGGAAAAGGACCTGATACATCTTAAAAGCAGAGTTCAGACTGTTTCAGAAAATATTTTTGAGAAGGTGGAATAATAAAAGCTATGCAAAGATGTTAAGAATAATTAATAAAAGAACATGGAAAGGACGTAATGTATTTGGATATTTTATTGAGGGAGTTAATAATGAGTTTAATTATTTTAGAGGGTGGAGAAGATGAAGTCCGAATACAATGAAAACAGGAAATTTTCAAGCATTCCGACTTCAGGAGGCAGGAGAAGATGAAGTCCGAATACATTAGGTTATCTCCGCCGGAAAAAGATTACGGGAAGAAGCATTTGCTTAGCAGCCAGTTGGAACTTTTGAATTTAATTCAGAGTTTTCAGAAATACAGGTCTTTAAGAAATGAAGAACTTGTTTTGAAAGTTGCTTTGAAGAATAAGACTGAGGAGACTCTTACATGGATTGATAAACTGGAGAGAATTTTGCCAAAGGCGCATTATAAAGTTCCTGTTGGGCTGGCGGGGGAGAAGGAAAGGAAGAAAAGGGAAAGGAAGTTGTCGTTGCAGGAGGAGATTGATAAGATAAGGGCAAAGTTGGGAAAGTTGAATAGGGGGATGTAGTCTTCTGTTGTATAAATGTTTAAATAGAATTCTCTTGTGGGATTTCTATGAGTGAAGAAGCTGTTAAGGATGGAACGAGAGAAGATGAAGATGGATTTGATCCTGAATCTTATGTGACGCATCGTCCTCCGAAGCAAAGTGCAGAACCGATTCAGATAGGTCGGTTTAGTGAGGCAGACCGAGAAGTGTTTAATGATAGGTTGAAGGCGTTGGGGGTTTTTGATGTTTTGGAAGTGCCTGCTGAGAGTGGAGAGGCTAGTGAGGCGTTGGCTGATGCTGATGGCACAGGGGGGAGTTGTGAATTGAAATATAAGATCCTTTCGGAGCAACCTGATTTAGTACCGATGGTTAGAACTTCTGTGACTTTGTATCCATTTTGATGGGATTAACCTTGATACTGAAGAAGCTGGAGAAGATGCTGGAGAGTTGGTTGATGGGGGGGAGGGGCTTGGTGAGGGAGTTGTTAAGAGAAATGTGGCTTGGTATGGTGTCTGTAATGATGCGGAGTGTGGGCGAAGAGGGAAGAATTTTGTTGTTCCTGCGGAAAAAGGGTTTTGTGGAGGTTGTGGGAAAGAATATCAGAGTGTTGTATCTGTTCCGGAAAATGCTTTTTTTGTTAGGGAAATTGTGCCTGGTGTTTTAGAGAAGGAGGCTGAGGGTGTTGGTGGAAATGGGAATGGCAGACAGAATGGTGGGGCCCATTATAATGAGAGATTTGGAGATCTTGCGTTTAGAGTGATTCAGGACTCTGGTTATTTGCTGGGTACTTATGTGAAGATTGTAAATGAACCTGAATCTTTGGAACGTGCTATTTGTATTTACAAGCCAGCAGAAGGTAAGGAGGGTTTTATTCAATTGGGTGTGGTGGAGCGAGAGGATCGTGGAAAACTACGGGCTTGGGCATATTCGAAAAACTTTTTAGATAGTGTGCTTGGTGTTGCAGCGAGGATTGGAAAAGAAAAAGGTGAAAAAGTTAGGGTAGATTTGGTCAATTGGATAGGGGACATTCTAATTTTTCCTTCATCAGGCACATCGCGATCAGGAGAGGGCTCTTTTTTGGAAGGAGATGCTCTTAGAGATTATTTAATTTCTGAGTTTGGAAGAAAATTGGAGGGTTCTGGGATTGGGGCCGCGCAGACTGTTGGTGGCGTTGGAAGATCTATTGTTTTTTTTGAGGAAATGGATCCAATTAGAACTGTTGGGAGGAGATGGTTTAAGGAAAGGGAGTTTAGTCAGCAGAGGGGTGTTATTGAAGGTGTTTTAGCTTATAAAGTCGATGGGGTGGGAGCTGCGAGTTATGACATTGGGACTTTGACAGGATATGGGAAGTTTGGGACATATGTTGGTCCTGAAAACTGGAAGCTTAATACTTATGGTTTGAATAATGCTAGAGTTTTAACGCCTGTTGTTAGAGGGTTGACAGATAGAGATGGGGTCAACCTCAGGGTTTTTGAAAGTCCTGATAAAGGAAAGACCTTTAAGGGAAAGAGAACACTCGTTTAGTGAAAGTTTTATATACAATCTGTTTTTTGATTAGTTATGGCAGGCAAAATAAAAAACCGTTGGGAACTGATAAAGAAATTTATTGAATTCTTTAAGTCGAAGCACCATCGGGAGATTCCCAGTGCGAGTTTGATTCCGGAGAATGATCCGACTGTGTTGTTTACGACTGCTGGGATGCACCCTTTAGTTCCTTATTTACAAGGGCAGGGACATCCACTTGGTAGGAGATTGGTGAATGTGCAAAAATGCATTAGGACTAGAGATATTGATGAAGTTGGGAATGAGACGCACCACACTTTCTTTGAGATGTTGGGGAATTGGTCGCTTGGGGATTATTGGAAGAAGGAGGCGATTGAGTACTCTTTTGAGTTTTTGACTAAGGTTTTGGGTTTTGAGAAAGAGAAGATAGCTGTGAGTTGTTTTGCTGGAGATAAAGATGCTCCGCGTGATGTGGAAAGTGCAGAGGTTTGGAGGCGACTTGGAGTAAAGGATGAGAGGATTGCGTTTCTTAGTAAGGCAGAGAATTGGTGGGAACCTGCTGGAGAGAGCGGGCCGTGTGGGCCAGACACTGAGATGTTTTATTGGATTGGTTCAGACAAGGAGCTGCCAGAAAAGTTTGATGTTGAAGATAAAAGATGGGTTGAAATAGGGAATGATGTTTTGATGCAGTATAATAAAGTTGGGGAGGGTAAATACGAAGGTTTGGAACAAAAGAACGTGGATTTTGGGGGCGGAGTTGAGAGGACGGTTGCGGTTTTACTTGGGTTGGATGATAATTATAAAACACCAGAGTTTTGGCCGATAATTCAAGAAATTGAGAAGTTGAGTGAGAGGAAGTATGATGAATCTGTTGTGGGGGATGGTGCCCACCCGCCCTCCATGAAACGTGTTCTTGGAGATAATAATTCGTCTGTGTTGAGTAATATTTCTTCTAATAAACGAGCGATGCGAATTATTGCAGATCATATCAAGGCGGCTGTTTTCATTCTTGGAGATGAGCGAGGGATTAAGCCTTCTAATTTAGGGCAAGGTTATGTATTGAGGAGGCTGATTAGGAGAGCGATTCGTTATGGTAGACTCTTGGGGATTGAAGATAACTTTACAGTTCATGTTGCGAAGAGTGTTTTGCCAATTTATCCGGATTATCAGGAGCTACACAGAAATCATAAATTTATTTTTGAAGAGTTAGATTTAGAGGAAGAGAGGTTTAAGAAGACGCTTGAAAAAGGTTTGAAGAAGTTTGAGCAGGTGGCGAAGGATGAGATTATTACGGGGAGGGAGGCGTTTCTTTTGTTCCAGAGTTTTGGGTTTCCAATTGAGATGACTGTTGAGTTGGCGAATGAGAAAAATGTTAAGATAGATTTAGAAGAGTACAACGATGAATTTAAGAGGCATCAAGATTTAAGCCGAACAGCATCGAGCGGGCAGTTTAAGTCTGGGCTGGCAGATGATTCTGAAAAAACAAAAAGACTGCATACTGCGACGCACATTCTGGTTGAAGCTTTGAAAATTGTTTTGAAAACAGAGGTTAAGCAAAAGGGTTCAAATATAAATCCAGAGAGGTCTAGGTTTGATTTTAGTTTTTACAGGAAGTTGACAGATTCAGAATTGCGGGAAGTTGAGGAATTGGTGAACAGGGTTATTGAGAACGGGCTTGAAGTTAAGCGGGAGGAGGTGCCTTTGAAAGATGCTTTTGAATCCGGGGCACAGGGCGAGTTTGGAGCGAAATACCCAGACCTTGTTTCGGTTTATACTGTTGTTGACCATTCTGATAAAAAAGGGTATTTTAGCAAGGAGATTTGCACTGGACCTCATGTGAAGAACACGCGGGAAATTGGGAAGTTTAGGATTGTGAAAGAGCAGAGCGTTAGTTCTGGGGTGAGGAGGATAAAGAGTGTTGTTGAGTAAATTATAAACAAGAAGAAGAATTATAATTATCATGAAAAAAGAGATTTTTATTGTTGTGGCGATTTTGACAATCATGGCTATTGTGATTTGTAATTATATTCCTTCTCCTATTCTTTTTCGGACTCTTGGGGAGAATGGTTTAGAATGGAATATTAAAGGGATATTGTTCGTTATTGTTTCATCAGTAATTGGAATTATCATACCAGTCTTGTCATTATTTTCTATTCGTGGTTTGGGTGAGAATATTTTTAGCAAGAAGAAAAATATAATTTATCTTATTTTGAACATTATCATTATATTCTTGGTTGTCTTATTTTCTTTTGCTTTGAGGGGATTTGGTGGTGGATTAGATGGGGAGGTTGGAGGAGCGATTGAAAGATTGTTTGGTTGATTAGAAAGGAAAAAAATCTAGCTTGTGAGTTTTTATAATTCTGATTATGTCGAAGTCCCTTATGATTGATGAGAATTTTTGTCTGAGGTTGTGGAGGATTTTGTAGAGTTCATCTTCGTCTTGGACTTCAAATTCGATTTCTAAATCGTAGGAGCCGATAAGTTTTAGCAATTGAGTTGCCTTTTCGTGTTTCTTTACATAGTCTTTTATTTTTTCTTCTTCTTGCGGAGAGAAGTTTTTCATTCTGAAGATTACTTTGTAATGTCGGATGTTGAGGTTTTCTAAATTGAGGTATGTTCGATATTGGACGATGATGTTTTCTTTTGTTAGTTTTTTTATTCTGTAGTTTATTATGTCTCTTGAGAGGTGAGTGAGGTCTGCGAGTTTGAGGATTGGGATGCGGGCGTTGTTAGATAATTCCGAGAGGATTTTTTTGTCTGTTTCGTTTAGTTCATATGTTTGTGAGGGGATTCCGTAGAGGAATTCTTTTGGACCCTTTAAATAATTCTCTTGACCGCGCAAATTGGACGCCTGTGTTTGTGGCGGCGTTTTATTGATGAACTCGCTCTGCTCGTTTGCGCGGCCTGTCAGATATTCTCTTGAGTACATTGGAGAGTATTCTGTCAGGAGGACGTCTTTTTGTAAAATGTATTGAGAGAATTTTTGCATGAATTTTGTTAGTGTTTGGCCGAAATCGTAGTTGTTTTTTTCTAATATTGAGACAGCCAGATCCCAGGGTCCGCGGATTTGTCCAACCCAGACTGATGAATTGTCTTTTAGCCAGTAATCAATTATCTGGTTTTCTTTTTCAATTGTTGTGTTTTGAAATTTGAAGTAGAGTTTGTATTGGGAGTAGCCGAGTTTTGTGATATCAATCACAGTGTAATAAGCGAAGATGATGTTGTTTTTTTTGAAGCGTTAGAGGCGATATTCGATTGCTGGTTTGCTTAATCCGACTTTTCTTGCGAGTTGTGAGTTTGAGTAGCGGGCGTTTTCGTCTAGGAGGGTTAGGAGTTTGCGGTCTTTGGTGTCTAGGGTTATCATTTTAGGTGAGAATAGCCGTTAGGGCGTGTTCAAATAAACCGTGCTGTTAATTTTTGTAATGGTGTTCGTACCCTTTTGAATTTCACCGATGACTGTGGGAATTGGTAAGCCAATAGCATGTTTACTGTCTGAGGTGTTAAGATATAGAAATCCATCAGCTACGGAAATTCCATAATCCAACTTTATTATTTTTTCAGGAATTGAAAATGAACGCTGATAACCTGAACTTGTTTCAGCTGCAATATTAATTTCGTTTTGAATTGTTAAAGCAAGATCTTTGATTTCTAAGTTTCTTTTTTGTTCTATTTTTTTTTCAAGATTTTGCTGAAATACAAAAAGAAATGAACTAAAAAGGAAGAGCATTAGTCCTACAAGAATTATGAATTCAATTGCAGACTGAGATTTTTTTACCATTAAGTTTCAGAGATTTCAATTTTATCTGTTTGAGCAATTATTTGAATCTTTTTCAGGCCAGACGAGAAAGACAAAGTGCCTTCTATGGGAACATTTGACCCATACGCGATTACACTGGTGCCACTTGCAGATTCTACGGAAAAAACTAGACTGTTTTCTATAATTTCGATAGATGTGACGCCACGTGGAAAGTATGCTGTGATTGTTGTTTTCGAAGGTTGACCTGCATAAAATGTTGATTCTGAAGCAGAAATTATTTTTCTAGCAAATCTTTCAAGCTGATTAAACTTAATTGAATCTTGAATCTGCGTTGAGTAAAATAGAGAAATACCTAAAATCGTAAGAACTACAAATGTTACAAACGAAATAATCATAAGATACTCAACGCTTATTTGCCCTCTTTTCATGAGATTAGATAGATAGTTAAAGTTTTAAAGTTTCTTGATTTGTATTAAACATGAAAAAAAGAGTTGTAGCGAAAATATTTTTGTGGTTGTTTGTCTTAGTTGCTCTTTCACACAGCACTGTTCATTTTTTGTCTTATGAAACAGAGTTGGTTGGTTTGCCTAAAGAAAGCATTTCTGGCTTTTCAATTGGAAAAGTCGATATTGGCGACGATATTTTAAACATGTATCCTATTAAGAGTTCTATTTCAAGACTGGTAGTTATCGGGGAGTGGTTTTTGATCATTGTGTTTGCTTTGGTTATTTTTCTTAAAGGGAAATTAGAATTTAAAAGAGAGATTGGTGAGTTGCAAGTGCTAAAGAAAACGTATCATGAACAGAATTCTACTGATTTAGATAAACTTTATAAGATATTACAAAAAAGGTCTCGTGTTGGATTTAATACAGTTTCAAAAGCGTTTAATGTTGATGAGGAAATTGTGAAGAACTGGGCTGAGACATTGGAGGAAGGGAATTTGGCTTATATTAAATATGGAAAATTTGGTGATGCTGAGATTGTTTTAAAAAAAGGTGAGGCATGAAAAAAAAGATTAAATCAAAAAAGAAGAAAATAGATAAGATGCATAAAAAAAAGGTGAAGATTGAGAATATCAAGAAGTCTGAGGTGATGATTGACTTTAGGAAATCAGATAAGAAGAAAAAAGTTGTTTCTGGGAACTTTGTTGAGAAGGAGCATAAAGAAGATAAGAAAATTGTAGAAGATAAGAAAGATAGTAAGTCAGATGGAAAGAAAGAGAAAATTGAAAGTTATGAAATTGAAGTTGATGGCGCAACAGTAAATGTTGAGATTGTGAAAGATTCGCTGGGTCTGAAATACAATTTATATATTCCTGAAATAAGTCCGGCGACGCTGACTTTGTTGAATATTCTTAGAAATGATTTAATTTCCATTACAACAATCAGTATGAAAGAATTAGTCGACCCTGCAGCACTTTCTTCGATAAAAAAAAGGTTTATGGTCGATGCTAAAAAACTTTTGAATGAAAAATTGCCGAAGATTGATGAAGGTGTTGAGAACTTTTTGATTGGGATGCTGATGCAGGAGATGTTGGGGCTTGGAAAAATTGAGTTTTTAGTTGATGATCCCAATTTAGAGGAGATTGTTTTGACTTCTTCGAAAGAGCCGATTAGAGTTTTTTCTAAGAAGTATGGGTGGTTAATGACTAACATTTTCATAGACAAAGAGGAAGATATTGTTAATTACGCAAACATTATTGCTAGAAGAGTCGGAAGACAGATAACAGTTTTGACTCCTTTGTTGGACGCACATTTAGTTACTGGAGATAGAATTAATGCTGTGTTATATCCTGTTAATACTAAAGGGAATACAATTACGATAAGAAAGTTCGCGAGAGATCCTTTCACGATGGTTGACTTAATTAATAACAAGACTTGTGATATTGATACGGCATCTCTACTGTGGTTGGCGATTGAATTCGAGATGAATATTTTAATTTCTGGAGGTACTGGCTCTGGAAAGACTTCTTTTTTGAATGCGTGCATGCCTTTCATTCCTCCGAACCAGAGAATTATTAGCATTGAAGATACTAGAGAGTTAATGCTTCCAGAGTTTTTGTACTGGACTCCATTGGTTACAAGGACAGCTAATCCTGAAGGTAAGGGGGAAGTCTCAATGTTAGATTTGTTGATTAATAGTTTGAGAATGCGACCTGACAAGATTGTTTTGGGTGAGATGAGAAAGGCGATGGAAGCGATGGTTTTGTTTGAGGCGATGCATACAGGGCATGCAGTTTATGCAACTGTACACGCTGACACCGCTGCCGAAACAATTTCTCGGCTAGTGAATCCTCCTTTAAATGTACCATCTAATTTGTTAAAGGCAGTTAATTTGAACGTTGTTATGTTCAGGGATAGGCGGAAAGGAATTAGGAGAATTTTCCAGATTGCAGAATTTGAAGCAACTAAGGATGAAGCGCGGGCAAATATCTTATATAGGTGGGTTCCAGAGCAGGACAAAATTAAAAAACATAGCGAAAGCTCGAGATTTTTTGAAGATATTTCCCGCAATACAGGGATGTCCCAAATGGAATTGAAAAAAGATTTGGAGGAGAAAAAGAAAATATTTTCGTGGCTCATAAAAGAAAATATCCGAGATTTAAATGGCTTTGGAAAAGTTATGAATCTTTACTACAAAAACAAAGAAATCTTAAAAAATGCTGTTAATAAGGGAGATAAAGACCTTATCTTGAAGGAGTAAGATGAAATTTAAAATTCCTTTTTCGTTTGCTCCGATAGAAAAGTTAAAGAAAAAGTCTAATTTTTTTACTAGGTTTGTGAGAGAGAAAGAGAATTCAAAACTTACTAAACAATTAGAGATGTCTGATTTGGATATTACTGGACGAGAGTATACTGCTATTTGTTTGAGGGGGATGGTTTATTCCTTTTTGTTTGTTTTTGTTCTTGCTTCCAGTACTCTTGTTTTGTTGAAAGTTTCACATTCCCTATTGTTGGCGTTAGGAATGAGTGTTCTTTTTTCTGGTTTTGTGTTTTTTAGTCGGAGGGTTTATCCCAAGGTTTTCATTACGAGAAAACAACGAGAAATTGAGGGGAATATTCTTTCTGCGCTGCAAGATGTTTTGGTGCAATTGACTTCAGGAATTCCTCTTTTTAGCATTCTTGTGAATATTTCTTCGTCTGATTATGGTGCTTTGAGTGAAGAGTTTAAGAAAATTGTAAGAAAGATAAATGCCGGGATTCCGCAGTCAGATGTGCTTGAAGAAATTGCGGAGAAGAATCCCTCTTTATTTTTTAGGAGGGCATTGTGGCAGATTAGCAATGGTATGCGTGCTGGGAGCGATATTTCTATCGTCATTAAAGACAGCATAAAAAGTTTAAATGAAGAGCAATTGATTCAGATTCAAAATTACGGAAATAAGTTGAATCCTAGTATTATGTTTTATATGCTGATGACAGTTATTCTTCCGGCGTTGGCGATAACATTTTTAACAATTATTTCTTCGTTGATAAACTTAAATAAAATAACTACTATGAGTCTGTTTGGTGTGCTTTTTGTTTTTGTAGTGTTTGCGCAGTTTATGTTTCTTGGAGTAATTAAATCAATCAGACCGAGTCTATTATGAAAAAGAAATCTAAAAAAGATAAAGAGTTTAAGAAGGAATTGAAGAATAAAGAGGAAGTTGCAAAAGGCGATTTACAAGAAAAGCTTAGTAAAATGAAGAAAGGAGATTTTGTTCATCCCAAAAAAAGAAAGAAATTTAATTTTAAGTATGTACGGTGGTTTTTGGTTGCTGTGATTTTATGGGCAGGGATTTTTTATTTTACTATTACTTGGATGTATCTTGCAATAAGTTTTGTCTTTTTAGTTGGGTTGTTTCAGATTTATTTTTTTGCTAAGAAGAAATTGAGAATTTCCGAGAGAATCAAAAAGATGGAGGAAGTTTTTCCGGATTTTATCTCTTTAATGGCTTCAAATTTGCGTGCAGGGATGACTATTGACCACTCTTTGATTTTGAGCTCTCGAAGTGAATTCGCACCCTTAGATAAGGAAATTATGCAGACAGGAAAGGATATTGTGACTGGGAAAAAGGTTAATGTCGCCTTGAATGATATGGCTAAAAGAATAAATTCTGATAAGATTTCAAAGACGATTACTCTCATTACATCTGGAATGAGTGCTGGCGGGAATTTGTCTGTTTTACTTGAAGAGACTGCAACATATATGAGGGAGAGGAATTTTGTTGAAAAAAGAGCTGCATCAAATGTTTTGATGTATGTGATTTTTATCTTTTTTGCTGTCGCAATAGGCGCACCTCTTCTTTTTGGTTTGTCTTCGGTGTTGGTGGAGATTTTAACAGGCATTTTGTCTAATTTACCTAGCCAGCAGGTTCAAGTTAATCTGCCATTTACTTTGACAGAAATTAATATATCTGTGAATTTTGTTGTTTATTTTTCTATTTTGTTTGTTATAGTGACAGATATATTGGCTTCAATGGTTTTGGGTTTGGTGAGTCGAGGGAAGGAAAGGGAAGGGATTAGATTCGTTCTTCCTTTGATTTTTGTAAGTTTGGCAGTATTTTTTGTTTCACGAATAGTTATACTAAAATACTTTTCAGGAGTTTTTGCTTAGTTAAGTTTTTATAGGTGGGTTTGTTTTATAACTAATGACCAAAAAAAAGAAGAAAGTTTCTAAAAAGAAGCAGAGTTTTGGGAAAAAGAAAAAATTGGTCAAGAAGATGAAGAAAGCACCTGTTGGGAAAGTTGTGAAAAAATCAGGCAACAAAAGTTTGGAAAGAGTGACTACAGGCATTCCTAACTTTGATGGATTGATTCAAGGAGGGTTTGAGAAAGATTCTACAAATATGGTTGTTGGCAGTTCTGGGATTGGAAAAACTATCTTTGCAACGCAGTTTTTAATTGATGGAATTAAAAAGGGAGAAAAATGTTTGTATGTAACTTTCGAAGAGAAGAAGGAGCGGTTTTATAGCAACATGCTGAAGTTTGGATGGAATCTTGAAGAATGCGAGAAGAAAGGGCTTTTTACATTTTTGGAATATACTCCTATAAAAGTTAAGGCAATGCTGGAAGAGGGAGGGGGGACAATTGAAAGTATAATTTTGAAAAAAAAGATTTCGAGAATTGTTATTGACAGCATAACTTCTTTCGAGCTTTTGTTTGAAGATGAATTGGCAAAGAGAGAAGCTGCTTTGGCTTTGTTTGGTCTGATCCGAGATTGGGAGGCTACAGCACTGGTAACTTTGGAGGAATCTGTTGATGAGGGAAATTTGCATTCAAGAGCTTTGGAGTTTGAAGTTGATTCAATTATTCTGCTGTATTTTGTAAAAGCTAAAGGTGCACGGCAAAGACGGTTTGAGATTGTTAAGATGAGGGGAACAAAACATTCTTCGAAAATTTATATTTTTGAGATTGAGAATGAGGGAATAAATATTAACAAAAAATTTGTTAGTTCAAAATAGAGTTGCATAATGAGAAAAGAAGCGCAGGCCTGGGGGTTTGATCTTATTGTTGGTTTTATGATTTTCACAGTAGCGATTGTCACATTTTATTTTTTCGCTTTGAATTTTTCCGGGCAGGATGAAGAGATTTCACAGGAGCTGGTTTTTGAAGGTAAATTGATAGGAGAAAGTTTGCTTTCAGAAGGAAGTCCGAAAAATTGGGATCCTAGCGATGTTGTGATAATCGGGATTTTAGATAGTGAAGGAAAGATTAATGAAACGAAACTGCAGAATTTTCTTCTTTTAGATTATGACACAACAAAGGAGTTGTTTAATATAAGGCATGATTACTACATTAATTTCTCGAAAGAATTGAATGTTTCTGGGGGGGTTAGCGGAGTTGGGAATATGGATGATGGATCTGAGAATTTAGCAGTTGTAAGAAGAGTGAGCTCTTATAATGGTGAGCCGATAACATTAAGTATATATTTATCTGATTAAAATTGATATGGAAGAAAAAAGAGGATTTTTTTTCAGCGTAGATGCTTTGATAGCTCTTGCTTTAATTTTTTTGGTTTTGGTTGTGTTTTATCCGATTTATTCTTCTTTGGAAGCTGATAGCGAACTGCCTTCTGATGTTTTAACAGTTTTGTCGAGTTTAAAAGTTGAAGAAATTAATAATGCTTATGTTCAGACTTTGATTGATTCTGGAGAAATTAATAATCCAACAAGTAGTTTGTTGGAGCAGATTGGTGAGTTTTCTGTTTATGATGTAGATATGGCTCGGGCATTTGCAGAAAATATGATGTCTGAACTAGAGTTTGGGAATGAAAACTTTGGAATTTGGGTTGGAAACAAGCTGATTTATAGTAAAAATATTACGTCGATTGGAACAGCTGAAAAGGTGGTTACATCGAGGCGGTTTATTTCTAGTCTGAAACAAGGAGAAAATGTAACTGGATTTGCCGCGCGGGCATCTTTGGCAAGCGGGTTGAGACAAGATTATTTTTATTTTGGCGGTTATGTTGGAGATGGAAATGTGTCTTTGGAAGTTGATTATTCTGGAACAATTAGTTCTGCTGAATTGGAGATTGCAATAGACAAGGATTTTGTCTTATATGTAAATACTAATACTATGGGAAGTTATGAAAAATCAAGTTCTGAATTTACACCTGAGAGGTATAGTCTTCCCGTTGATTCTTTTGTTTCTGGAGCAAACGTGGTTGAGTTACGCGGCGATGATTTGTATGTGGCAGGAGGATTTGTTAAAATTGTTTATAACAGCGATGTTGTTTACGAGCAGCCAGAAAGATATTATTTTCCAGGAATCGAAGGTGTTGTTAATTTGTATGATGGTTTTTATGTTCCTGGAGAGATTGAGGGCATGAGCATTAGTTTGCATTTGGATAGTCCTGAAGCAAGTCCCTTTTTGAATCTTGGAGATGTTGCGGTTTATGAAGGCAATACAACTGGCGAAGAAACGATAACGATACTTAATTCTGAACTTTCTTCTCTCCTGGATTATGCTTCTTTGAGCAGAGAGACAGTTCCGATTAGATTGGGGTTAAGGAATGCTTCTTTTACTGGAGAGACAAGAGACATTGATGTTTTTTCTGTAACTGATTTGTCCGGAAGTATGTGCGGCACTTGTTCTGGGGCTGGGTTTTGGTGTTGTTTGTTTTCTGGAGGGTGTAATAATAATCAGCCAAATTGTGAAAGTTGTGGGGGAATCTGTCAGAGCATGGCCTATGACTCCAAAGATGCGAATAAATTATTTGTTGATATTATCTTGAATACATCAAACAGCAGAATTGGACTGGTTGGCTATAAGGAGCAAGCTTATGCAGAAGATTATCATGCTTTGTCGAGAGATGTTGTTTCATTAAAAGATAAAATTGATAGTTGGCAAGCTGTCGGAGCGACTTGTATTTGCTGTGGTGTGAACAGCGCTGTTGATGATTTGGTTAGTGATTCTACTTCTGATAAGTTTAGATCTTTGATTGTGATGAGTGACGGACAAGCGAATAGGCCGTGTTCAGAGCAAGGAGGAGGCAGTGCAACGCAAAATGCTATTCAATCTGCTTGTGATGCTTATAACAATCATGGCATTGTTGTGTATACAATTGGTTTTGGTCCTCAGGCCGACGAGGCAACTTTGGAGTCTATGGCTCAATGTGCAAATGGAACTTATACTTATTCTACTATTGAAGGGTTGGAACAAATCTATCAGCAAATTGCAAACGAGATTCTCACTACTTATGCTGAACAAACAGTTGATGTTGCTGGCGGCGTTTATATGAAACTTTTTCCAGATTCGTATATTGAGTTTGATTATAACAACACAGTTGAACTTTATGGTTTGGTGATAACTGCCGAAGAAGAATTTGATAATGCTTATTCAGGTAGTTTTTATGTGCCTTCTGGAGCAGAAGTTTTGGAAGTTGAAGTTGCTTCTTATTCTGGGCCGAGATGGACTGATAATGTCAAGATAGATGGAAATGATGTTTATATGCTAAGTGATTATGGGAGTGATTATATCTTGTTGGGAGATCCCTACATTATAAATATTCCTGCCTCGTTAGTGTTTGAAGGAGATAATTTTGTTAATGTTACGACCGGGACAAGTCCTACAAATAGTTCTGCTGGTTCGGAATCAAATAAAATAATTTATACTTTGAAGAGAAATGCCTCTGCGTTTTCTGATATCGAGCCGGTTGCTTATGGTTGTAATTGGAGAATACAATTTGAAGATGATTCTGATATGGAAGTTACGATTCCTTCGTCTTATGTCGATGGAAGTGTTTGTGTTTATAATGAAACTTCGCATGATTTACAGGATTGGAACGATGCTTATAATTCAGCGGTTTGGGAGCTTTTGAGCAATCTTGATTTGGATTCAGATGGAAAGATTGATTTGATTTTTACTGAGCAGCAATTAGAGATTTCATTGAGTGAAACGAGTGGAATTCCTATTGTGTTAGAAGCAGAGGTGCAAGCGAGAATATGGTATTGAACAAGAGAGGGATGTTTTTTACTTTGTTAACGATAGTTATTATTTCAATTTTTATTGTGTCGTTTGCCTTTATTCCAAGTTTTAGGGAGAGGAAAGCGGTGGAGGATAGGGTTGAAACGCTGAATAATTTTGTTTTGGCTGTTGAAGATGACATGCCTAGGCAACTTTATACTTCTGGGTATAGGATTTTGTTCATTTTTGAGAGAGAGATTTTTGAGACTGGTTCGGTTATTAGTAATTTAGACTTGAAGGCAGACGAGTTGTTTTTTTATGGCACTTTTGAAGGGACTTCTGATAGTTTAATGAATGGTGTGATGTTTAATGATACTGTTGATAATCTGAATTTGAAAGCAGGAAGGGTTAATGCAAATGTGAGTTTAGGCAATCCTTTATTTAATATTTCACAGGATTCTCCTTGGCATGTGAAGATTAGCTTGACTGTTGATGTTGTTATTGAAGATGAGACAAATTTGGTTCTGTGGGACAGAGTTCAGACGTTTAATGCTTATGTCCCTATTGAAACTTTTGATGACCCTCTTTATGCTGTTGATACTCAGGGAAAGATTTTGAATAAATTTGTGCAGGGTAATCTTTCTTATTTTGAAGACCATGCCTTGAATTCATGGTATATTCAGTCTGATACTGGACCGAGCTTTTTGGACAGGTTAAAGGGCGTGAACAATGGAGGCGCGAGCGGCATTGAGTCTTTGGTTAATCTGCAAGAGTTGGCTCAGCAAGGTATTCCTGCAAAAGCTGGGAAGTCTGTTGTTGATTATACTTATTTTTCAAACAGCCCTGTTGATGGTTGTCAAATTTCTGGAATGCCGGATTGGTTTAGACTTGACAATCCTGAACACACAGGAATTTATGGGGTGAGTTGTATTTAATACATCAAGATTTGCATTTTACATAAACTTCTTACTTTAGTTCGTGAGAAAGTAAATGTAAACCTTAAGAATGTTGGCAATTACATTCTTGACGGCAATCAAGATTTGAAAATCTTGACGTCTTGACAATTAACATTTTGTCGGGATTTTTTCTGTGATGATTGAGCAGGAAAATTCTTGATCTGCTTGTATGCCAGTGACTTGGAATTGATGTAGGAATGTTTCTTCTTGTTTTGGCTGGATTGTTTCTGAGACTAAAAATTCTTCAATTAAGTCTTCTGTTTGTTCTCCAAGTAGTTTTATTTTCACAGTGAATTCGCCTCCCTGAGTTAGGTCAAGGTTTTTTATTTTTGCCGAGCATGTGATTTGTTTTTCAATACAGGTTGTTTGTTGATACTGCAAGCAGACTTGAACTTTTTGGAAATCGAATAATGTATAGGGAATTTGTTTTGGGTCGCAGTTTGCGGTTTGGTCAGTGGATTGAGAGAGTTCAGATGAATCTTTTTTTGAATTTTGGTAAGGCTCTGAGTTTGTTGGGGATTGCTGTGGTGGAGGGGAAGTTTGTGTTTCTGTTGAAAGACTGTTTTCTTTTGTTGAAAAAAGAGTTATAGTTTGTTGGGGATTTTTTGAGATTGAAATGATTAGAGTGGAGATTACTATCATTGCAAAGACAATTAGAATTATGAAAGTCGATGTTTTCATTTTTTAATAAGAAGGGTAATGTTTATAAAGTTCTTTGTTTTTGTTGATTTAAGATTTTAAAAGGAGGTTAAACATGAAAAGAAAAGGACAGGCAGCTATGGAATTTTTGATGACTTATGGCTGGGCTATTTTGGCAGCTATAATTGTTATTGGTGTGCTTGCGATTTACTTTAGGCCTAGTACTTTGGTTACAGAGAGTGCAATTGTAACTGCTCCCTTGTATGCAATGGGTGCCACTATTTCTCCAACGCAGATTCAGCTGGAAATTAAGAATAATGGTGGAGAGTCTATGATTACTACTGCTGCTAGTGTAACAGTTAATACGCCAGCAGAAGGAACTTGTGCTGCTGCTACTGGAACAGGAGCATTGGCCGCAGGAGCTACACAAATACTAAATTTTAATACCTGCAGTTTTTCTGCCGGTGATACAGTTAATGCAGATGTTGAAATTTTGTTTACAAGGACTGGAAGTGAGTTGCCATTGTCATCAACTGGCACGATAACTGGAAAGGCTTAAATTTATTTTTTATTTTTTATTTTTATCGAATGTTTTGATTAGTTTTATTAGTTAGAAGAATTAATACACAAAAATATAAAAACTGTTTTTGACTGAAGTTTGGATGGTAGAGAAAATTCCATTTGGAGATTTTGCAAAGTTGGATATGCGAGTTGGGGAGATAAAGAAAGTGGAAGACCATCCGAATGCGGACAAGTTGCTTGTGTTGACTGTTGATTTGGGGGAGGGTGATGAGAGGACGATTGTGGCGGGGTTGAAGGGTTTTTATTCTGCTGAGGATTTGGTTGGGAAGAAGACGATTTTTGTTGCGAATCTTGAGCCTGTTTCATTGCGAGGGGTTGAGAGTAATGGGATGATATTGGCTGGTGTGAGCGAGGATAAGAGCGTGGTGAAGATTCTGGAGATTGATAATTCGATGGAAGTAGGGACGAGGATTAGTTAAATAAAAATGACAAGAGGAAAAATTTTTCAAGGTTTTCGAGAGGAGGAGGATTCGGCAGTTGTAGATATGATGAATGCCAGCAGAGAAGTTACTGGTTACAGAGAATGGGAACAACTTCGTGAAATGTTGGAAAGAGAATGTGGTGGGGAATTGACGCATGTCAATGCTGTTGATGGGATAAGGAGAGGGGTTGGAAGGGAGTTGATATTAGGATTGCAGAAAATTGCTAAAACAGAAGAAGGATTTGAACGTTTTGGTTTAATGTCGATTATGCCTAATGAAGTTTATGATGCGATTAGGTGGTATGAGGATAGTTGAATAAAAATGGCAAAAGAAAAAATTAATAGAAGAGGATGTTAATTATTAAAACAGAAGAAGAGTCCTGTAAGCTTTAGGTATAATTAGATTTAACTATTAACTTGTATTCGATAGAATAATAACCCTCTGGATTATAAATAGTTCACATTTCTGTTGAACCGATATATGGCATGAGGGTTAGCTAATCATTGATTGGGCTACGCCCGAAAAGTAATTTGTTTATAAATGGAGATTAATTCTTAACCGAGAACCCTTGTTTTAGGGGAGATTTTTATGGCAAGGTTGAAACCTGAACGGAATTGGTTTGAGAAGGTTGTTGGAAAGGTTATGATGGCTGATTGGATGCTTGGTTTTGTAAGTAATAGGTTGCGAGAGAATGTGGATGAATTGGTTTATTTTAACTTTTGGGATGGTTCTTATGAGAGAGAGGCTCTTTTGGAGAGGGCTGAGAAGAGATATATGAAGAACAGGCGGAGTAGGTTTTATAGGTTTGCGAATCCGGAGGTGCAAAGAAAGTACGATGAAAAGTGGCATTGCCTTGGCAGGATTGTTAAAGAAGACCATTGTTCTGTTTATGTTAGAACAGGGAGATTGGTTTCTTGATGTTATTTAGGAGAGTAGTGAGATTCGGTTCTATTGAAAAAGTGGTCGGAATTTGCCCCACTATCTGACTACCCAACCGCCCACCCGCGCGATATCTGGATATTGTTAATTGAAGAGACTTTCAGATATCGAGATTTTTAACAGAGCTGTGAGATTCGAAAGGTTTTTATAATGAGATGAAGAGGGGTTTTTATGGAAAGAGAAAACGAAGCACCTTTGGCAGAATTGGCTGATGGGGAAGAATGTTTTAGTGGAAGGCTTAATTATGCTCCAGTGAAGGGGAAGAGGAGAAGGTTATCTAGAAGGGCTAAGGTTTTGATTGGGCTGGCTGCTTTGGTTGGGACGAACAATGCGGTTTGCAGGGCGATTTTGCCAGAGGCGGTTGAGGATTGTACTATGGCCTGGTCATATCGATATTCATATATGGGTGGAATGTTAAACAACAGAATAAGTTTTAAATTCGGTAACAGAGTTATCGGAGGAGTTGTAAAAGAAAGCAAAGATGGAAGTAAAGACTTGTGTTTTTTAGAAGGTTATTCTGGACTGAATGGTCGCGAAGCGGTGGATTATCATAAGTTGATTAATCTTACTGGACCTAATAAGTAGCACTTTTAGAACAGCAAAACTCAGCATCTTTTCTTGCATGCGCACCAGTGGCAAAACAAACACATTCCGGATCAAATACCCCTACACAGTCCCCCGACGCTTCAGATTCTATAGTAATATAACAATTACCCATTTCGAGGCTTCTTGTACAAATAAATCCAGATCCTTCAGGCGGTTGGTCACATTTAAAATTTTTTCGAATATCATCGCCTGCATCGTCGCAAGCCCTATCTTCGTTAATTTCTGCTAAAGGTTGACAAAGGGTTTCGCATTCACTATCACTCGAACAGTCATCATTAGTTTCAAGCTCATAATCATTAGATTCACCAAAACCCATTACTTCATCAGGAAAATTACATGGAGGATTACATTCAAAATTCGGGAGCTGCGATGGAGGTGGTGGTTTGATACCAAAATCAATTTCTTCAGAATTAACATCACTTTCAAAAGAGCTCAATAAAGCAACATCTTTCACAAAAGCAAAATAACCAATAATTGCAAGAATTATTATGATAGCTATAATCCACTGCTCTTTTTTCATTTTGTAATTAAGTCAGGGAGGTTTATATAGTTTAGGTTAGTACCTACCAAACAACTTATCAAAGAAGCTGGGTTTTTCGTTGAATTCCATGTTTACTAATTTTGCTGCGATTTTTTTATATGCAAGAGCTGGTTTGGACTTTGGGTGGGTATGGACGAGTGCATCTTTCATTACGAGGGATTGCTGGATGCGTTCGTCTTCTGGGATGACTCCAAGTATGGGTAGCTCTAGCATTTCTGCGATGTTTGAGATTGGCATTTGAGTTTTTGAGTTTTTTTTGACGCGAGTTACTATGACTCCCTTTACAGATTTGCCGAGCTGTTCTATTAGTTTTGAAGTTTTTAGTGCATCTGTGACTGCAGGAATCTCAGGATTAGTGACAATGATTAATTCGTCTGCGGATTCCATTGCTGCGATTGCTTCTTCTCCGAGTCCTGCTGCTGAATCGTAGATGGTTATGTCTGCCATTCTTCTTAATTTTTTACCGACATCTTTTAGTTTTTTGTGGTTGATTCGTCTTAATTCGTTAATAGAAAGAGAGGATGGGATGACTTTTGTCCCTGATTCGTGTTCGTAAATAGCTTCTGCAACTTTTGCCTTGCCTAGAAGAATGTGATTTAAGCTTATCGGAACTATCGGGGCCCCTAAATGCAAGCCTATATTTGGAGTTGTAAGATTCGCGTCAACCACTATGACATCTTTTCCAAAAGAGTTCAGGGCTGTGGCAAGGTTAATAGATGTTGTTGTTTTACCAACCCCCCCCTTTCCAGATGTTATTGTTATTAATCTACTCATTTTGTATTCTTTTATAATTTTTTGTGTGGCCCTACTCAAGTAGAAGAAATTATTTGATATAGCTTATAAACCTTTCTAGAATAATTGCATATTCTTTTAATTGATTTAAATTGATGTTTGTTGGTTTTCCTTTGTAGGTAACTCTTAGGTTGACTCCCTTTCTGAATTCATTTTCGCGGACTTTTTCTAATTTATCAATGTCTCTGAACACTTCGTATATCTCGAGTGTTTCCAGCACTTCTGGAACATTTGCATAGATTTTTTTCAATTGAATTAGTTTAGCGCGGGGAGCATCTGGGACTGGTTTCCATTTTTTGTCTTTTTTTGCCTTTGCAACCAGCCTGTCAATACATCTTTCTATCATTTTTTTCCAGCGAGAGAGCAGATTAATGATTACATCACATGTTTTTGTGTACTTCAAACTCACGTAAAGAAGATGATCAGCACTAATTTTCTCTTTTATAATTCCTTCCATAGATATCTCTATACCGTATAATCCATTTAGCTCGGGGTTTGATAGGTAAGGGATGTTTAAATACTTTTCTAGAAAATTGCTGTTGCTGTTTTGAAGTGGTTGTTTTTATTTTATTCACTCAGTTTCACAATCGCTTCTGCAATATCGCCTGTTTTTTTAAGAGCTGTGCGGGCTTCTGCTTCAGATTTGCCGGTTTTTTCTGCAACTAGTTTGATATCTTCTTGTGTGAAATTCTCCTGAGTTTCTTCTTTTACCTTACCTGTAATTTGGAAGGACTCTTGCCCCTGCATTTTTATTTTTTGGACATTTGGGTTTTCTATAATTATTTTTTTGTCAGAAGTTTCAATTATTACTTTTTCTGCAGGGATTTCTTCCTGCTGGATGCCTAGCTGTTTCATCATGCCCTGCATTTTTTTTGGGTTCATACCACCTAGTCCTGGGAACATGTTTTAGAATAAGGGAATGGGTTTTTATAGTTTTTGTTGGGCGGAGATACGGGGGTTACAACTGCCAAATAGTTTAATTGTTTCAAACTTTGAGGCCAATGGACTATTGAGGAGAATTAACATGCCGAGGACATTGAAGCGCACGCTCCCTACTTCAGTTCGGAGTGAGCGTGCTGGTTCTCGGTCATGATCAAGAACCCTGACACGCCCCGGACTTTAGTCCGAGGGTTCTTGACACATTAAGATTTGCATTTTGCGTAAACTCCATACTTTAGTTCGTGAGAAAGTAAATGCAAATCTCGACATTGGTAAATCGGAAATAATTATGAGAAGTTAATTGAGGATTTTTATTATGTAGGATTTTGGGGTGGGGGGTGGGTGAGAGTAGTGATTATCCAACTGGAAACAAAAGTGTTAAAGCAAGAACAAAAACTATGATTGCAATTACAAATCCGATAATTACGTTTGGTGAAATCATAAAACGGGACTTGAATTCTTCGTCGTAGCGCATCAGACCGCCGAATGCTCCAGGCATGTGGATTTTGTTTTGTTTTGGCATGTTATTTTGAAAGATAAGAAGTTTAAAAGGTTTTGGTTTGTGAGGATTATCTAGCGGGGGGATATGTGGAATATGGATAAGGCTTGATTAATCCAAAATAAAAATAAAAAAATAAGTTAATAAGTTATTCTATTAATTTTCATCTAGCCTGTTAAATGTATAAAAAAAGGAAGGATCCACAACTGTAAAGTTTTCATCTTGTTTAGAGGTTGGTGCTAGTTCTTTGCTGATATAGATGTGACTTAATTCGTGTCCCCGGTATGGAACGCAACTTTGCACAGTCATATGATCAATTTCCCCATCACGAGTTAAATCACTCAGAACAAAAAGAGATTCGCCACCAAAATCATACATTACTGTTTTTATGTCTTTCTTTATTACATCATTTGAATTGCCAAACCCGACTAAATCTTGATAATTAAGTTGCGGCTGTTCTGGTTTTTCACGTTCAATTTTATATCTTTCATTTATTCCTCCTAAACCATACGAACCAATAGCTATCAACGTTCCCATAAGAGGCACTGCAATATGGACTGCCCACTTTTCTATAAATCTCTCTATGCCTGTTTTCTCTCTTCCTTTGTCCTTTCTTATTCTTCTCTCCATGTTAGTTTCATGTCTTGTCATAGTAGTAACATAAAACAACAATACTTAAATATTAGGGTTACCTTAGGTAGTCCTATGAATACGCAAATTTTACAGGAAATCGGATTAAATTCTTCTGAGGCAAGAGTTTACCTTGCGTTGCTGGATTTGGGCGACTCCACAAGAAAGTATATTGTTCACGAATCTGGCATAGCTGGTTCAAAGGTGTATGATATACTTAGCAAACTACAGGAAAAAGGTTTGGTTTCTGTTTATATTAATGACAAGGTTAAACACTTCAAGCCGACAAACCCTAAGCAGATATTGAGTTATTTAGAAGAAAAGAAAGAGAAGATACTAGAAATTGAAAAACAAACCAAATCAATTATTCCGGCGTTGTTAGAAAAATTTAACTCATCTAAGGAGGATCAGGAAGTTGAACTATTGAGCGGGATGAAAGGTCTAGAGATTATTTTTCGAGAGCAAGTTGAAACTCTGAAAAAGGGAGAAACTTGTTATGTTATTGGTGGGACTTGGGGTAGTGAGACAGAAATGGAAAAAAGGGTGCAAATGTTTTTCGAAAAAGTGCATGTTATGAGAAATGAAAAAGGGATAAAGACAAAAATGCTTTTTAATTATAATCAGAAGGAGACAACTTCAAAACTTTATTCTTCTAAAAGGTTTTCTGGAACCATGACAAAATACATAGAACACACATCCCCTGTAGCCATAAATCTCTATAGAGATAGAACAATCATCATAATTTTTGGTAAGAAGGTTTCTTCTATTTACATACATTCACAAGATGTGGCAAATAGCTTCTTGGAATATTTCAATTTGCTTTGGAAAAGCGCGAAACCCTAAGATTTTTAATCCCTCTCTGCTTATCTTTTTTGTATGACAAAGAAACAACTAGACATAAAAGCAATTGAAGAGAAATGGCGAGCGTATTGGGAAAAGGAAAAGATTTACAAATTCAATCCCAAGAGCAAGAAGAAGATATATTCGATTGACACGCCGCCGCCTTATGCGTCGTCTGGGCATTTGCATGTCGGGCATGCTTTACATTATACGCAGTTTGAGATTATGGCGAGGATTATGCGGTTGCTTGGAAGAGAGGTTTATTTTCCTCCTGGATTTGATAATAATGGTCTGCCTACGGAGAAATATGTTGAAGAGAAGATGGGAATTGACAAGTCAAAGACAAATCGGGCAGAGTTTAGGAAGCTTTGTTTGAAAGAATCAGAGAAGGTTATAAAAGAATATTCTGACAATGTTTTTAAGAGACTTGGGCATAGTTATGATTGGTCTTTGTTGTACACGACGATTTCGCTAGAGGCGCAGAGAGTTTCGCAGATGTCGTTTTTGAAGTTGGTGAAGAAAGGCGATTGTTACAGAAAGGAGGAACCGGTTATTTGGTGCGGGCATCATCAGACAGCTTTAGCTCAGGCAGAGGTTGAAGACTTGCACAGGACAACGAAGTTGAATTATGTTTATTTTGATGTGTTTGATTTTAAAAACGAAAAAGTTACTATTGCGACCACGCGTCCTGAATTTTTGCCAGCATGTGTCGGTGTGTTTGTCCATCCTAAAGATAAGAGATTTAAGTATTTAGTTGGAAAGGAATTGATTGTTCCGTTGTTTAATCATAAAGTTAAAGTTATGACTGATGAAAAAGTTGACAAGGATTTTGGAACAGGGGTTGTTATGGTTTGTACTTTTGGAGATAATACTGACATTGAGTGGTGGAAAAAACATAAGCTAGAATTGAAGTCAATTTTGAATGTTGACGGGAGTTTAAATGAACTGGCTGGAAAGTATGAAGGTTTGAGTTTGGAAGAAGGAAGGAGAAAGATGCTGGAAGATTTAGAAAAAGAAGGAAGGCTGGAAAGTCAGGAGCCGTTGGAACAGACAGTTGGGAGTTGCTGGCGTTGTGGAACGCCTGTTGAATACATTGTCACGAAACAATGGTTTGTTAAAACTTTGAAATATAAGGAAGAACTGATAAAAAGAGCGAGGGAAATCAAGTGGTATCCTAAATTTATGAGGGCGAGGTTTGAGAATTGGACTGAAAATCTTGGGTGGGATTGGATTATTTCTAGGCAGAGATATTACGGAGTGCCGATTCCGGTTTGGTATTGCGAGGAATGTGATGAAGTGATTTTTGCAGATGAAAAAGAACTGCCTGTTGACCCGATTGAAGTTGGCAAGAAATGTAAAAAATGTAAAAAAAAGGCAAGGCCTGAAAAAGATGTTTTAGATACATGGATGACTTCTTCAAATAGTCCAGAGGTTGCAGGGAAATGGCTGGAAAACCCAGAGTTGTATAAGAAAATAAAGCCATTTTCGTTGAGACCGCAGTCGCATGATATTATTAGGACCTGGGCGTTTTATACGATTTTAAAATCGCACTTGTTGTTCAATAGAATTCCCTGGAAAGATGTTATGATTGGGACTTATGTTCTAGACCCAGATGGAAAAGGAATGCATAAAAGTAAAGGGAATGCGTTGTGGGCTGACGAGTTAATTGAAAAGTATGGTGTTGACGCGTTTAGGTATTGGGTTGGTTCTGCAGGAATTGGAATTGATTTGCCGTTTAAAGAGCAGGAGTTGGTAGCTGGGCAAAGATTTATTATAAAATTGTGGAATGCTTCGAGGTTTGTGTTTATGCATTTGAAGGATTTTAATGGGAAAAAACCGAAGAAGTTGGTTGAAATTGATGAGTGGATGATGCAGAAACTTTCGGGAACTTTGGAGAAAGTTAACGGCGCGTATGAATCTTATAATATTTCTGGAGCAAAGCGCGAGATTGAAAAGTTTTTCTGGAACACTTTTACAGATAATTACTTGGAGATTATAAAGAATAGGGTATATAATGGTATGAAAGAGGAGAAGGAGTCTGCGCAGTATGTTTTGTATGAGTCGCTTCTGGCGATTTTGAAAATGATAGCGCCGATAACTTGTTTTATAACAGAGGAAATTTATCAGAATTATTTTGCTTTGCGCGAGAAAAAAAAGAGCATTCATGTTAGTGAGTGGCCTTCTTTGGATTTGAAGGGATCTAAGAAAGTTGAGAAAGTTGGAGATAAGTTTATTGAAGTTTTGAAGAAAGTTAGGCAGGTAAAGTCAGAGAATAAGAAGGCGATGAATTCTCCGGTGAAGTTGATGTTGAGTAAGGAAGATATGAGGGTTTTGAAAGATGTTTTGGATGATTTGAAGTCTGTTGTCAATGCTTCAGAGATTAAGGAAGGGAAGTTTGGGGTTGACTTCAAATAAGTTCGAAGTTATAACAGGGTTTTTGTATTAAATATTATTTTAGAATTTATGAAAAAAACAAACGTTATAATTGGACTGATTGTTGTTGCATTTTTAGCAATAGCCATAGTAAGTGTTGTTTATCCCGAAGAAGAGAGTTATATGATTCCTGATAATGAATGCCCAATAATAATAGATGTGATGCCGGATATGTTGCCTGCTGCGGTTGAGACTACAATTACAGGCGTTGTTGAATCAGAAGTTGTGTTGGAAGGTACGAGAAGTGAAAACACAATTTATTATATAATCTTTGAGGACATTAAATATGAGCTTGCAAGAGATTGGGGCAATTCTTTTGATATAGAAACTAAAACTATTATTGTTGATCTTGTTGGGAAGGAAGTTACATTAAACGGTATGAGTTATGGAGCTGGAGAATATGGGCCATTTTTTACTGAGAGTTGCAATTAGTTGTGGTGCGGAAGGATTAATTTTATAAACTCTTTAGTTTAAGAATGGGGGATAAAAATGGGTGACGCGACAAGATATGGTTTGCATAGGGAAGATGTTGGAGAGGACCATATTGAGGGGAGGAGTTTTGTGGCTTTATTTGCGAGTTATGGGCATATGACTAAGGTTGGTCCTAAAAAGTTGACTTTGATGGATGCCGTGATTGTAAAAAAGTATGGTAATCAAAGGGATGTGAACGCGCGGTTGCTAAGAGATATTACACGAGCAAAAGATGGGCAAAGGATTCATTGTCCTGAAGCAAGGCAATTGCTTTTTCCTGAAGAACAGCCTAGACCAACACAGGGGACTTTGGGCCTTTGAGGGTAGCATAATTTTATTAACTCTATTTCTTATTCTTTAAAATGGCAGAAAAAGATGAAGCAAAAGAAAAGCAGAAACTTGAAGACTTGATTGAGCTACTGGAAAGTATTCGGGGAGGGCATACAGAGCTTGTGACTGTCTTGATTCCAGCGGGGGCAAATATTAATATTGTGACTCGGCAGATTGAAGGTGAGAAAAGCACGGCTTCAAACATAAAATCAACTTCAACAAGGAAAAATGTTATTGCTGCTCTTGATACTATAATCCGGGAGTTGAAGGGCATGAAGCAAACTCCACCTAACGGGCTTGCGATTTATTGCGGGAATATTTCCCAGAAAGAAGGTGATTCAGATATTCAGTTGTGGGTGATTGAGCCGTTTAAATCTTTGAATGTTAAAATTTACAGGTGTGACCAGGAATTTGTTATTGAGCCATTGAAAGAAATGGTTGGGATTGAAGAAGTTTACGGGTTGCTTGTGATTGACAGACAGCAGGCGACAATAGGTTTGTTAGAGGGAAACCAAATCAAGGTTTTGCAGAAATTGACTTCGGGGGTTCCTGGGAAGATTCGGGCAGGGGGGCAGAGCTCACAAAGATTTCATAGAATTACAGAAGGACTGGCTAAGGAATTTTTTAGGCGTGTTGCAGCTGAAATGAAAAAAATATTTTTTGAGATGCCTAGGTTGAAGGGGATTCTGGTTGGCGGGCCGATTCCAACGAAAGAAGATTTTCTTGATGAGGGACAGTTGGTTACGAAGCTGAAAGAAAAGGTTATTTCAATAAAGGATTTGGGATATGTTGATGAACATGGTTTGGAGCTTTTGGTTGAGGCGTCGCAGCAAGAGATTCAGGAGCAAGAGCTGATTAAGGAAAAGAAAATAGTAGAGCGTTTTTTTAATACACTTGGAAAGGATAAGATGCGGGCAGTTTATGGTGAGGATAATGTTCGACTTGCCTTGGAACGTGGTGCTGTAGAGGTTTTGTTGATGTCTAAGAAATGGGAAAGGGATAAGGAAAAAGAGTTTGAGAAAATGGCTGAGAACATTGGGTCTGAGGTTGTGATAATAGGAATAGACCATCAGGATGGTGAGCAGTTTTTTAATTTGACAAAAGGGGTTGGGGCGATACTGAGGTTTGCTTTGGAGTAGATAAATCTTTATTAATGTTTAAAGAAATGTTTTAAGATGGTGCTTACGCAAAAAATTGTTAAGGGAGAAACTCAGGAGACACATAATCTCGGAGAGAGGTATGTTGTTTTTTACAAGCGAACTGTTACCAATACATCTGGTGGTAATGGATTTTTTGGGCTGGTTGATGAGAATGTGGATGTTGGGATGAGAGAGAACTTTTGTTCGTTGTGTTATCAATATCTGTTTGAGATCGATTTATCCACTGTGAATGGTAAAAGAGGTGTGATTAATCCTATTGGGAGAAATATGCCCTTGCCTGAAGAAGTGAGGGAGAAGATGAGTGAATTACCTGAGTATGTTGGGGCGATTCTTGGAGAGTATGACCAGCTACGACCTGCTGTTGTTTAGCGAGGTTTGTTTTAGAGTGACTAGAACCCATCAATGAACTTATTTGAAAATTGTCCAGAGTGTGAGCAATGATAAACTTTATGGGTTAGTTGATTTAATTTTGCATTTAGTTTTAAGTTGTTTTGTTTTATGAGGATTTTGTTTTCTTTGGAGATTTTTAGCTGAGGGGGTTTGAATAATTTAGGGGTTTGGTTGAAGCAAGATTCGAAAATTGTTACTGCTTCTTGGAGTTGTTCTTGTGTTATTTCTGAGTTGAATTCTTGGTAATTGTGGTGGAGACCGTGGAGACCGAGAGTTTTGTTTAGATTCAGGATTTGGTTGCACCATTCTGGATATTGGTCTATTGGAATGTCGTTGAATTTTGGAATTACCCAGAGAATATCTGATTTTTCTAGGTATTCTTGCTCGCATGGAATTTCTGGACTAATGTCATCAATTTGTCTTGGGTTTACTACTCGTGTGATGAATAAGATAAACAGAAGTGCGATTAGTGAGATTAAGATAATAACTATTTTTTTGTTCATGTGTTTATTATAGATGGGAAGGTTTAAATATTTCTTTAATTAGTTGTTTTTAGGAAAGAGATGAGATTTGAGATTAATTTTAGGAATAAGTATTTGGTTGTTTTAGTTTTAATAAGTGTTGGCTGTTTGGGGTTAGTTGTTGCTTATGACCCTTTGGCTCCGAGTCATCCTGCTTCGCAAATTGTTTTAGAAGGAGGAGGTGATTTACAATCTATAATCAATGAAGGGGGTATTGGCGGGGTGTGGGGGGAGTTAGGGGATGATATTTATTATTTGGATGGGAAGGTAGGGATTGGTACAGCAAGCCCTAAAGAAAAACTGCATGTGGCGGGCGATTATTATGGCAAAGGGAGTTTATGGTTGTACGCTTACGGGGGGGATGGTAATTCGGGTGTTGCGTATATTCAAGCAAGAGATGATTCTGGTTCTTCCAATATTGAATTACAATTTAGAACACAAAATGTTGGGGGGATTGAAAGTGCTGTTAGGATAGATAATTATGGAAATGTTGGAATTGGGACGACTGACCCTCAATCTAGATTACATGTGAAGGGGAATGCAGGTGCTTTGAATCTTGAAGGTGTTCCAGGCGATTTGGGAGGTCATGTTTTCATGGGATTTTACCCAGAAGGGTATACTCAAGGCAGGAGAGCTTATATTGGTTTTAGTAGTAATGGAGCAATTGATTTAACTATTGCAAATTCAAATGCAGGTGGAGCGATAAACTTAAATGCTCCAGAAGGAGTTTGTTTGAATGGTGTGTGTATAAATGAATGGCCTGAGGGGGGTGGTGAAGGAGACATTACCTCGGTTGGTGCAGGAGCAGGCCTTACTGGGGGAGGGATTGCAGGAGCAGTAAGTTTAAATGTGGGGGATGGGGAAGGTATTTTAGTAGGTGCTGATAGTATAAGTTTTGATTGTTCTGAAATTGACGATGCAGGTTCAATAAGATGTGCTGGAGAAGATATTGAAGTTTATTCTTTAAGTGCAAGCGATGGTTATCCAGACCATGTGGTGTTTGTTGATAGTGTAGGAAATGTTCAAATTAGTGGTGCGTTAGGTGTTGCAGGGAGCATTACGGTTGATGGTAATTGGGTGCGTGTTAAGGGCGATAACGGTATTATTTTTCAAGACCATGGCGGTGGATGGCGTATGGATGATGATACGTGGATTAAATCGTATGGTAATAAGCCGGTTTATATAAATGAACATCTGAGAGTTGGAGGGATTCATGTTGGTGGTTTAACTGACCCTGGGACAAATAATTTGATTGTTGATGGTATGATTCGACAGGGAAGTGGAAGTGTAGCTGGTTATGAGATTCAGACAGAGGGAGATCTTTATGTGGGGGGAATTGTTACTGCTAGCACGATAGATGTTGAGACTTCTATTACGGATGACTTTATTGTTAACTCTGGAGGATCTACTAGTTTTGCACAAATTGTTTCAGAAGAAGCAAGTGTTGGTTGGGGGACTTACAGTAACTCAGACACAAGTGATTATGTTGGAGCAGGTTTTTGTGCATTGGACAAGGTTTACAGGGCTGGAGATGGGGATTGTGAGTGTATTATTAATTATGACGGCAATAGAGGTTGGCATTTGGTTGCGAGAAGATTTCATGATTATACATCCCCTCCTGATGAATGCGCTATCAGTTGTAGGATGAGATGTATATAATAAAATCTTTTTGTAATTAATCACAAAAATTCTTTGTTTTATTTGGTTTTTTGACAATCACTCATTTACTCTGCTAGAGTAATTTCTCGTTCTAACAACAGTAACTCTTAACTTTCTGAAGTTGACGTCTGACTTCGCATTTTTGCAATTCCCAACCACGCGTCTTATTGGTTACACACACTACTGACGCGTAATTGCTCGCCCTACCCACCACACCCTGTTACTACAATTGCTACATTGTTTTTGCTCTGTGTTTCTGACGTGTAGCAATTGTTTATTTGTTGCAAAAAGGTATATGGAGAAAAATTGTTTCAGAAAACTAAGCTAATACTAATAACAACAAACAATTTAAATGAGCTATTTCTCAGTTTCTTATGGAACTTGAAGGCAAGCAAAAGCCGAAGCGTAAGCAAGAAGACCTTGTTTTAGAGGCAAAGAATTTCTTTAATGCATACAAGAAAGAGCTTGGAGAGTCGGTGAGGAGGGATGAAGGGGTTGTGCGGCTTGATTTTCAGCAGTTGCAGTCTTATTCTCCTGTTTTGGCAGATAATATTCTTGAACTGCCAGAAGAAACCATCGCTGTTTTGGAGCTGGCTTTGGAAGAAATGGGTTTGTTAGAAAAGCCAAGAGTCAGGATTGTTGAATTGCCAAAGAGCTGCAATGTATACATTAGGGCAATTAGAGCAAGACATCTGGATAAACTTGTTGCTATTGAAGGACTTGTTCGTCAGGCGTCAGAGGTAAGACCGCAGGTGGTTAATGCAAGGTTTGAGTGTCCTAATTGCGGTGCTATTTTAAGTGTTTTACAAATTGAGAGAAAATTTAGGGAGCCGAGCAGGTGCAGTTGCGGGTGGAAAGGGAATTTTAAATTGTTGAGCAAGGAAATGGTTGACGCTCAGAGATTGGTGATTGAGGAATCGCCAGATACATTGGAAGGGGGCGAGCAGCCTAGGAGAATGAATATTTTTTTGAAAGAAGATTTAGTTGACATAAAAATGGAAAAGAAGACAACTCCGGGAAGCAGGGTTAGAATTTATGGAGTTTTAAAAGAGGTTCCTGTGCCATTGCAGACAGGGGCGATTTCAACGCGGTTTGATATTGCTCTTGAGGCAAACAATACAATTTCAATGGAAGAAAGCTTTGAAGAGTTAGAGATGAGTGATGAAGATGAAAAACAGATTTTAGAATTAGCAGCAGACCCAAATATTTTTAAGAGGTTGAGCCAGAGTATTTCTCCGAGTATTTATGGCTATGAAAAGATTAAGGAAGCTGTGCTTTTGCAGTTGTTTGGAGGAGTTAAGAAAAAAAGGTCTGACGGTGGTGCGACAAGGGGAGATATTCATGTTTTGTTAGTGGGGGATCCTGGAGTTGCAAAATCTGTTTTGTTGAAATATGTTTCTACAATTGCGCCCAAGGGAAGGTATGTTTCTGGGAAGGCAGCGACTGCAGCTGGGTTGACTGCAGCTGTTGTAAAGGATGAATTTTTAAGGGGGTGGTCTTTGGAAGGCGGGGCAATGGTATTAAGCAATAAAGGTGTTGTGTGTATTGATGAGATTGAGAAGATGGATGAGCACGACAGAAGCACGATGCACGAAGCAATGGAACAGCAATCTGTGACAATTTCAAAAGCAAATATTCAGGCGACTCTTCGTGCCGAGACAACTGTTTTGGCTGCAGGAAATCCGAAGCTTGGAAGATTTGACCCTTACACTCCAATCCCTCAACAGATTGATATTTCTCCGGCGCTGTTGAGCAGGTTTGATGTTCTTTTCGTTATAAGGGATTTGCCAAATAGGAAGCAAGATGAATCTGTGGCAAGTCATGTTTTGGAAGAGCATAAACAGGAAGTGATTAGAGATGTTGTGGATTCTAAGTTGCTTAGGAAGTATATTGCTTATGCAAAGCAGAAAATTAAACCAAAGCTGAGTGATGAGGCAATAGAGGAGATAAAAGAGTTTTATATCAGGTTGAGAGGACAGCCAGGTAGATCAGACAGCGAGATAAAACCGATTCCGATTACAGCAAGACAGCTGGAAGGTTTGGTGAGATTGAGCGAGGCACATGCAAGAATGAGATTAAGCGAAGAGGTTAAGGCAGAAGATTCTCGCGTGGCTATTGAACTTTTGAAGTTTTCCTTGATGCAGGTCGGTTATGACGAGGAGACGAAGAGTTTTGATATTGATAGAGTTACAACTGGCGTGACTGCTTCTAAAAGAGGAAAAATTTTATTGGTTAAGGAAACTTTGTCACAATTGGAATCAAGGCTTGGAAAGTTGATTCCTTTGGAAGAGTTGGAGCGGGCTGTTGAGGGGAAGATGACAGAGACTGAATTGGAGGAAGCCATAGATCAGTTGTCAAAGGCAGGGGATATTTTCAAGCCGAGGAAGGGTTATCTTCAAAGATTATAGTGGGGTTGGGAGAAGGGTTATTTGGAGAGGTTGTAGTAATTGAGTAGCTAAAAACTTAAAACCTCTGGTTTTCTCTTTTTGGGTATGAACGACCAATTACCTATAGCTGGGGCAGGGCAGCAATTGAAAAGGAATGTGGCTTACAAGCTTTTGGTGGGAAGCATTTTGTCTGGGAAGCAGAATTTTGAAGAGGAGAGGCTGAGAAATATTGAAGTGAATGGAAAAAATGTTGTGAGAGTTAATTTAATCGCAAATGTTGTAGACAAATTTATTCAAGAGGGAGGAGAGAAAAAGTATGGGAGTTTAACATTGGATGATGCAACTGGGCAGATAAGAGTTAAGTTGTTTGGGGAAGATGTTTCCAAGTTTGAAGAGTTAAACCAGGGAGATACTGTTTTGGTTGTAGGGTTGATTAAGTTTTGGAGTAATGAGATTTACATTGCTCCAGAGATAATGAAAAAAAAAGATCCAGCATTTCTTTTAGTTAGGAAACTGGAAGTTGAGGCAGAGGCGCCGCAGACATTGGATAGCGGGAAAATTGCGCAGTTGAAGGATAAGATATTGACAATGGTTAAGGAGGCGGAGAAGGATGGGGGGATTGATATTGACAAGATTATTCTTGAGCTGAAGGAGCCGCCAGAGATTATTAATAATGAAATTAAGAAATTGCTTGAGGATGGCGTGGCTTACGAACCAAGGCCGGGGAAGTTGAGGTATTTAGGTTGATGAATATATTAAATAGCTTAAATAATTTTGATCACTACGTTCGCGTAAATATCCCAAAGCCAAGTTAATTAATGAATGCATTAATATCGTTCTGGTTGAGCCGTTTAGAACTTATTTTTTATTTTTTTTTTATTTTCTTGACTGTTCTATTTAATCTCATTGCAAGCCAGATTAATAGTATTAGGGCTAGAAGTAGGAGTGCGAATCGGATTACGCTTGAGAAGTTGCGCCAGTTTATTGCACTTCCGTAGAAAATTGCCCAGATTCCCGAGGCGATGAGAGCAGAGCCGACTGGTTCAAGACTTAGGATTGAGTAACCTAGAATTATAACGACGATGCCAACGATTATTGAAACAATGAAAACTATTTTTGTGTGTTTGTCTTTTGATTCATCGAATTCTCGCTGGCATTCTGAATAATAATCACAGTAATTGTTTTTCCAGACGCCGCCTTGTTCTTCACATTCTGTTTGAGTGAGCTGTTCTCTATCTAATGGAATTGGTTTTTCAATACTCTCGTCACAAAAACCATCCCATTGAGGGGAAGGATAAAAGGCTTCTATTCCTTGCCAAAGGACCAGGGCAAAAACTATTATTATTCCAATTCCTAAAACAAGGTTTTTTACATTCATATAAATAAGTAGGGAATTAGTTTTATAACTCTTTTGTTTAGGACAGTATCTCCGCATAGACTTTTCAGATTTATTTTTTGTCCCACCCAACTGGTTCAATTTCGTGCAAGTTTCGTCGTTGAATTTTTCCGCACGAAATTGATTATTTGTTGCAAAAAATAAAGAGATTTCCTGAAATTCGCTATCCCACATTCGCTTCGTTCACTCGCAGCAAGATGCGGGGTATCAAACCCAAATGGGAACAAATCTGCAATTTTTATTCTTGTGCGGAGATAGTTAGGAATATTCAATTATTAATTCTTTTTTGTTGTAATATCAAAATTACATGATTCATTACCCTCTTCATCTACTCATCAAAGGATTGTTTGGTAATATTATCTAGAACAATATTGTTTGAAGTTATTGTTTGTTATAATTCTTCTGATAAAACAAATGTGCTGGTTTTCGTGTAATATAATAAATCCTTTTACTGGAAAAAGAAAGAAGTTAATCTTCAGGTTGTTTTTGTAAGCATTCTACTGCAATGACATTTATTGTTTGGTTTTCTACATACAACGGAACTGATTGGCAAGTTAGGGCTTGTTGGACGATTTGTATGACTGCCTGCTCGTAACCTGCTTGCGCGCCTTGCTGAAATGCGTTTAGTTGTTCTTGCTGTCTTTTTTCGTTGTATTTATCAATTAGAATGTATCCGATAGATAGGATTAGTAAGACAAATAGGATTGTCATTAAAATTCTTTGTTTGTGTGGTATCATGATTTTTAAGAGTTTAAGAGATATATAAATTTAACTTGTATCATTTCTTTGGCAGGTAATAACTGAAACAATGGGCTTTGTCCGGAGTCGCAGAAATAAACGCGATTTCGTTTCCCGCTAACTCGACTGTCGTCGATACCCGCCTTGGCCATCCCACACCCATCCCCCAAATTCTATTGAAATCGCGTAACTCCGGACAAAGCTAAACAATGAACATCTTTATAAACTCTGATTTTATTTTGCATTTATGGAAGCTTATGAAAAATTGTTAGAGAAGGCGTATAACGATGTTAAGGTGGTTGAAAAAGGCAGCGAGAGGTTTGAGATACCGAGAGTTGAGGGTCATGTCACAGGGAATAGCACTTTTATAACAAACTTTGGGCAGATTGTGTCTTATCTTCGCAGGGATGCGAATCACTTGGCGAAGTTTTTGCAGAAAGAGCTAGCGGTTTATGGCAAGGTTATAGGAAACAGGTTGATGCTGAAGACAAAGTTGAATTCAGAAAAAGTTAATGAAAAAATTGAGAGATATGCTAAGGAGTTTGTTATCTGTTCTGTTTGTGGCAAGCCAGATACAGAGGTTGTTTCAGAGAAAGGTGTTAAGTTGAAGCATTGTCTTGCTTGTGGGGCGAAGAGTCCTGTGAAGTATCATCTTTAAAAATGCAAATAAAAATCCATGAATCTTATAGGAAAGTAGTTGCTCTTTGTGATAGCGAGTTGGTTGGGAAAAAGTTTGAGGAGGAGAAGATGCAGTTGGATGTTCGGGAGAACTTTTATAAGGGGGATGAAATAGACGAAGAGCATGTTTTGGAAAAATTGAAACAACTTGCTTTGGATGATGCCACTTTTAATATTGTCGGGGAGAAAGCAGTTAAGGCTGCTGTTAAGGCTGGAATTATTGCGGAAGAGGGTGTTGGAAAAGTTAGTGGTGTTCCGTTTGCATTGGTGTTATTGTAGAAAATAGATTCAATAAATTCCTCGCTTCACTCGCTAAATATCATGAAAACAATTCAGCGCCTAGGTTCTGGGTTATTTTTTGCTGGCTCTATCTTATTTTAGTTATTTGTAAAACAAATAATTAAAAACTTGCGTTTGTTCTTTTGAGCATGGAAACAGTTTATGTTAAAAGGATTAGAGAAGTTGTTAAGAACAAAAAAGAGTTAGAAGACAAACTAAATGTTAAAGTGAAAATATCTGGAAGTCAAGTTGTTATCGAAGGGAACTCCTTGGATGAATATGGTGCGCGATGTGTGTTTGATGCAATTGCTTTTGGTTTTTCTGTTAAGAAAGCAATGTTGTTGAAAGGAGAGGACATGGTTTTTCGTGTTGTGCATATAAAAAGTTACACGAAGCGAAATTTAAGAGATATAAAGTCAAGATTAATAGGAAAGAGAGGAAAAACGCGGAGAACACTTTCTGAGATTTCAGGATGTGAGATTTTAATTAAAGAAAGCGAGATTGGGATTATTGGGGATGCGCTTTCTGTTGAAGATGCCGAAACAGCAGTCATTAATTTGATAAAAGGTTCAAAACAGAGCAATATGTATAAATATTTAGAAAAAATGAATCGGAAGAAGAATCTCTGCTCCGACGATGTCTGACCAAAACTTTTATTCTTGAAAGAACAATTAAATTAAAAAAGAAGACGTTTGAATAACTTAAAATAAAAAATAAAAAAACATGAAAAGAAAAGTTATCTTTTCTTTTTCTTTTTTGTTGTCTTCTTCTTTGTGGCTTTTTTCTTTTTTGCTGGCATTTTTAGTAACACCTCTTTTATTTTATAATTACATTAAGACTTTATTGTTTATAAATCTATCGTGAAAATTTTTTTGTTGTAAAAATAGTTTTTTATTCTGCCGACGGAGAATTTGCATATTTTTCAATATGTTTAAGTTATTTTTAAAAAATTTAAACAAAACAGAAAAAAGTGAGAAACTTTTAGAATTTTTGAAATAGAAAAGGGGGAACGTCCCGGACTGGACTCGAAGTACAACTTTCTTAGAAAGAAAGTTGTACGCATCAAGAAAACTACAATAGCTTCACCCTTGGTGAAGTTATCTACGTATGTACAAGAGTCCGGCCAATATG
>Ga0180007_10000691_pt1 | contig 53169 bp, 44 predicted proteins | sample MM_PC_MetaG_FD_121122 | JGI IMG/M metagenome (GOLD analysis project Ga0180007, IMG submission 121122) | Groundwater microbial communities from the Aspo Hard Rock Laboratory (HRL) deep subsurface site, Sweden - MM_PC_MetaG | ecosystem: Environmental > Aquatic > Deep subsurface > Groundwater...
ATTGAATACGTCGTTACACCATAATTAAAAATTAATAACGTGAGATGGCGCATGGAAACTTTTCTATGCGCCATCCTCTAAACATTATGTATTTAAGAATAGGAGGAAAAAAATGAAGAAAATTATGATTATCGTAGGGGCGATTTTCTTAACATTTGGTCTTTTTGCCTGTACAAAGGATGAGACTCCAAGTGGTAAAACCGTAATTACCTACGCATCTTGGAATTTAGGATCTGCAGAATCTGAAGAGCCTAATATGGAAAGACTGATGATTGATGCTTTTATGGAAAAATATACTGATATTGAAGTTGAGATTATCGAAAGACCTAAAATTCCTGGAACAAACAATGATCTTGGATGGAATGAATTTTTAGCTGCTCGTGCATCGACACAAACATTACCAGATGTTTTTCAATCTGATAACATTCCATATTATGTCATTAATGATTGGGCTTATAATCTAACAACAATTGCAAATGCGGATCCAGAATATCTAAACGTCAGTGAAGATATCAGATCAGTAGCTACTTATGATGGGAAAGTCATGGCACTACCTAATGCAGTCCATTATGCAGGATATGTTGTCAATCAATCTTTATATGATCGTCAAGGTCAAGATTATCCAACTGTAGATTCAACAATGGATGAAGTGATTCAAATGACAAAAGCAGCTGCAGATCATGCCAGCACCAATAATTCAGGTGTTGTTGGTTTTGAAGGTATTGAGCATATCATTCACTGGTATCCTGCTCAATTGAATTCAGATTTTGGATGGTTTACTCTTTCTGATGATGGATTTAATCTTGACTCTCCAGAGTTTGCTACAACAATGGCATTATATCGTACAATGAGAACAGATACGACTTATGTACTTGAAGCCCTTTTTGATGCAGCTGGTGAAGAAAATCCAACTGTTGTCTTAGGTGATATTTTTCCAGAAGGTGATTATTTCAATAATGGTGTTATTTTGATAAAATGGTATTATTCATGGGATTTTGGTTGGATTCAATCAAAGATTAATTCTGGTCAATACACATGGGATTTAGATTTCATTGGAACACCAGTTGTTAACGGTAATAAACGTGTGCCTATTGTTGCTGATTTCTTTACAGTTGCATCTAACACCGCACATCCAGAAGAAGCTTACTTGCTTGCTAAATGGATGGGTTATGGCAAAGATGGATATAATGAACGTTTAAATTTAAGTTCAACTGTAGCAGGCATTTCTCAAGTTAACTTTGCACCTATACAAAATGATTCAGATTTGCTCGATGCATATTTTGATTTGTATCCATCATTTTCAAGTTTAAGAGGTATCATTGAAGATGGTACATTAATTGTTGAGCCTCCAAAATATTTACCTGGATATATTAATGCTAGATATCAAGGAACATATGATGCAGAAAACAAAATGGGTGATATTGTCAATAGCTTGTTAGCTGGAGAGGTATTACTTGCGGATATCAAAACACAACTTAATTTACGCGCAAATGCCTTATATGATGAGGCACGCCAAGAATTCGAAACTGCATTAGCTAATAAATAATGCATCTTACTATGATAAGGAACCCCTATCAAGGGGTTTCCTTTCAAAATAGATGAGGGGACATATGAAAATTACAGTTAAACTCAAAAAATATGTTATATGGGGACTTTCTGGACTCATTCTCATTTTTATCTTACTCGGATTGGGTGGAACCTTTAGTCCAAAAGGAGTTGCTCATCCAACATTAGATTTATTACCAGCAATTGCAGTAGAAGATTATTACTCTTCATACTTGCTTTCAAATGAACAGGCAATCCAAGATAGCGATGAAATACATGTCATTTCAGCGACTGATTTTATCTTGCCTATTGGTGAGGTTTTGAGTGAAGATCAAACATATTATGATTGGATTGAAGATCATACTGTAACAGTTCAATTTACTATTTCTACAAGTGGTATGTATCATTTATATTTTAATTATTTATCACAAACAGATTCACATATGCCCATATCACTATCAGTAAAACTCAATGGTGCAGAATATGCTCCATATTATGAAGCTTCACAGATTACTTTAAATACGCTTTGGAAAGAATCTACAAATGAATTAAGTACAGACCGATATGGAAATGATGTTAGTGTGATGCAAGAGATTGTTGAAACATGGCAATATGTTGCACTTAAGGATGCAAGACGTTTATATCCAGAAGGACTAATGTTTTATTTGCCAGCAGGTGAAAATGAGATTCAATTCGAAAAACTTTCTGGTGAGTTATTACTCAATGAAATAAAGATTCAAGCTAAAACTGACTATCTTAACTATGAAAATTATCTCAACCTACAAGACGCAACCTCTGCTAAAGGGTTGATTCGTCTTGAAGCTGAGCAAGCATATTACAAAAATTCTTCAACCATTGGAAGAGGTGTGAGTAGAGATCCACTCGTACTTCCTTTTTCCATGACAAAATTAAAACTCAATGTTTTAGGTACAGATTCTTATGATATTTCAGGGGATGCTGCAACTTGGATTGCTCAAGTTGAACAACCAGGATATTATGCAATAACATTGAAAGTCAAACAAGTACGACAAAATACGACCGTCTATCGGAGTTTATATATCAATGGGGAAATTCCTTTTCAAGAAGCACAAGTTTTGCCAATCTCATATGATAGAGACTGGCAAAATTTGACGCTTTCAAATTCTGAAAAAGAGCCTTATTTATTTTATTTGGAACCTGGAGATACGATCACTTTGGAGGTCAACAGTTCGATGTTTGCTACAATTGTTGATCGAATTAGGATTGTAAGCAATGAAATGAGTCAACTTGGTCTAGATATAACCAAACTTACAAGAAATAATACTGATCAAGGCATTGATTGGGACATGATTCTTTATTTTCCTAATTTGAATGAACAATTGACTGAATGGATGACTGAATTAAATCTAATAACCGAATCATTAGGTGCAATGTATGGATTTGAAAAAGATGCTCAGATTGTTCAAGACATCCAAGCGGCCATTGATAAGGTTGAAAAAATCGAAGATGACATCAATGAACTACCTCGTCGTTTAACTCTATTATCCACAGGATCTTCGAGTGCTGTTCAATTGTTAAGCAGCCAAATCGACAGTATCTTGAAACAACCTATGATTTTTGATTCTATATTTATTCATACACTGGAACAAGAACTTCCAAAAGCTAATGGAAGTGGATGGGACAGCTTTAGAATTTCTGCTGGTCGCTTCTTCATGTCGTTTTTTGATGTTTCTTACACAGAAAAAGCCTCAGCTGATGAATTAGAAGTATGGGTTAATCGATCTCGTCAATATGTTGATTTACTTCAAAAACTTACAGATGATCAATTTACGACTGATTCAGGAATCAAAGTTAAAATATCTTTGATTAGTGATGATAGTAAGCTATTGCTTGCAAATTCAGCTGACCAGCAACCTGATGCTGCTTTAGGGATCTCAGCTTGGATTCCTAATGAATATGGCATGCGTGGTATGCTCTATGATATGAGTCAAGCTGAAGGATTCTCTGAAGTTATCTCTGTTTTTAATCCTGAACAACTCATTCCAATGGTTTATGATGGCAAATTATATGGTTTACCAGAAACAGAAAATTTCTTTGTTCTATTCTATCGTCAGGATATTTTAGATCAATTAGGATTAAGTGTTCCTAACACATGGGAAGATGTTTTAAATATGCTTCCTGTACTGAGAAGATATGGTATGAGTTTTTATATTCCTCTATCAAATAGTAGTGCATTGAAATCCTTTGATGCGACAGGACCATTTATCAATCAGTTTCAGGGAGAAATCTATGCAGCAGACGGTTTATCTGCTGCACTAGATAATGAAAATACAATTGATGCCATGACCTTTATGACCGATTTATTTCGTGAATACAGCATGCCTTATCAAGTGGCTAGCTTCTTTAACAGTTTCAGATATTCCAGTATCCCTATTGGCATAGGTGATTTTGGAATGTACTTGCAGTTGATGAATGCTGCATCTGATATTAGTGGATTATGGAATATTGCACTTGTTCCTGGTATTGAGCATGAAAAGTTTAATCCAGAGACAAATCAGACGGAAACAGTCATCAATCGCTCAATGTCTGGTGCTCAACAAGCAAGTGTTATCTTTGATAAGAGTGAAAAGAAAGAAGAGGCGTGGGAGTTTTTATCATGGTGGATGTCTACTGACACGCAACTGATGTTTTCTAGTACTTTGCTTAATACTTTAGGCACTAGATATTTATGGAATAGTGCCAATCTAGAAGCATTTGAACAATTTAGTTGGAATGAAGAACACAAGGCTATTATCCTTGAACAATGGACACATTTAAAGGAAATTCCTAAAATACCTGGAAGTTATATCATTGAACGTGAAATCAGCAACACTTGGAATAGTGTTGTTTATGACGATGCCAATCTCAGAAGCACGATTAGTGATGCCATTATAAAAATTGATAAAGAATTAGCAAGAAAGATGAAAGAATTTGGATATCTTGATGCTAAAGGTAATATGATCAAACCGTTTAATTTACCGACAAGAGAAGAAATAGAGGGGTGGTATCCTCATGACTAATCAAGTGAAAAAAAATCATAAAATCAGAAAGTTCATCGCAACTGAGAAATTGCTTTTCAAAAAAGATGATAAAATTGCATACCTTTTCTCATTACCCTACATTCTATTGTTTCTTACTTTTATTGTTATTCCAATCGTTTTAGCAATCTATTTATCTTTTACAACATTTGACTTAGTAAGTTTTCCAAAATTCAATGGATTCAATAATTACATATATTTATTGACTTCTGATGAAGAGTTTATGAAATATATCTTGCCTAATACCATCAAGTTTGCAATTATTGTTGGACCTGGAGGATATGCACTTTCCTTTGTTATGGCTTGGGCACTTGCTCAATTACCACATCGTTTAAGAACCGTTCTTGCCATTGTTTTATATTCCCCTTCATTAACTGCTGGGGTTACGATGACTGTTGTCTGGCGTGTGTTCTTTGCCGGAGATCAATCAGGATATCTAAATGCCATTTTGTTACAACTAGGTATGATTGTAGAACCTATCTCTTTCTTACAATCTCCAGACTTTCTCTTTACAATCATGATTGTCGTTGCTTTATGGGGAAGCATGGGTATTGGCTTTTTAGCAATGCTCGCTGGTATCTTGAATATTGATCAAGAGCTTTATGAGGCGGCTGCAATTGATGGTATGAAGAATCGGTTCCAAGAGGTATTCTATATTACCATCCCATCAATGAAACCGCAAATGCTCTTTGGAGCAGTCATGGCTATCGTTGGAACATTTAGTGCAGGAGCTCTAGGTGTTCAGCTATCAGGTGCAAATCCAACACCTAATTATGCTGGATCACTCATTGTAAACCATATTGAAGATTATGGCTTCATTCGCTATGATATGGGTTATGCTGCTGCATTGTCTTTAGTATTACTGTTAATCATTTACTTTTTCAGCCGTCTATCATGGCGGTTCTTTGGCGATAAGGATTAGGTGACGCATATGAAAAGTAGTTATAGAGCTGTCAAAGTTAATCCTACAAAATTCGGAATGGATCAAGTGCCGTTTTTACTGATGGTTGCACCAGTTGCATTATTCATGCTACTGCCTTTGGTCTATATTTTTAATCATGCATTTAAACCATTTGATGAATTGATTGAATATCCACCAAGATTTTTCGTTAGAAGACCAACACTCATCAATGTTTATGAGCTTTTCCAAACGTCAACAACTACCGGTATCCCTGTATCTAGATATTTGTTTAATAGTATCGTAATAACAATTATTGTTGTTGTCTTATCCATTTTCTTAAGTACAATTACTGGATATGCATTATCTAAATTAAAATTTCATATCAAAGGCACGATATCCAAGATTAATACGCTTGCTATGATGTTTGTTGGTACTGCAGTCATTATTCCTAGATATATCATCATTGAACAATTAGGTTTCATTGATAGTTTCTTTGTTCATATCATTCCGGTGATTGCCATTCCAGTGGGCTTATTCTTGGTTAAACAATTTATTGATCAAATACCCAACGAATTATTGGATGCTGCTAAAATTGATGGGGCGAGCAGCTTCACCATCTATTTGAAGATTATCTTGCCATTAATTAAGCCTGCCATCGCAACTATTGCCATATTATCTTTTCAAAGTGTATGGAATAATGCAGACATATCAGCAACCTACATCAATACCGATTCACTCAAAACATTTGCCTATTATATGGCAACTCTTTCATCGTCTTCCAATGTTGTTGCTGGACAAGGTATGAATGCAGTTGCATCACTCATTATGTTTTTACCGAACCTAATCATCTTCATATTCTTACAAAGTAAGGTTATGAGCACGATGGTTAATTCGGGGATTAAGTAGGTGAGCATATGAAAAAATTAACTATATTTAGCTTATTGCTTGCTTTGCTATTGGTTATGACACAGTTTAATCCTACTCAAGCAGCAGGACAATTATCAAATTATGGCATTCCATATCAAACCTATACACTGTCTTCATCTGATAGATTGATACCAACTCAAACAGCTTATATCCCAGTTGGTGTTTTAGGTTCAGATCTCGGATTGAATGCTCCAGAAGATATCTTCTATTTAGATGATCTTTTCTATATCGCTGATACGGGTAACAAGCGTATAGTTGTCATGGATATCAGTGGAGCACTTATAGATACTTATGAATTTGATGAATTTGAAAGCCCAACAGGTATTTTCGTTAAGGATGAATATCTATATGTTGCTGATAAGGTCGCTAAAGCAGTTTTCCAAATCAATATGGATACCAAAACAATCACTCAAAGAGTAAATAAACCTGTATCTCCAATATATGGGCAGCAAAATGATTTTGTTCCCTCCAAAGTAGCAGTCGATAGCAGTGATAGTATTTACATCATTGGTGAAGGATCTACAAGTGGAGTTATTCAAGTGAATTATGCAGGTGAATTTGTTGGTTACTTAGGTATCAATACAGTTGCTTTAAGTTTTAGAAAAATCTTGTATAACTTCTTTGTTCAAGATTCGGATTTAGCGTCTAGTACACCACCATCACCAACAAATTTAGCACTTGGTGCTAAGGGATCCATTTTAACGACGAATACTAATGTCAGAGAAACATTCAAGAGACTCAATATTTCTGGAATCAACACCTTGTTTGACACAACAGTTTATCCATCTGTGGGCTTAGCTGATATTTGGATGAACAATGAAAATTATATCTATTTGGTTGCTGACACTGGAGAAGTATATGAATATGACTCAAATGGCAATATGTTGTTCTATTTTAATACCAGTGACACAACATTAACTCAAACACTTGGATTAACATCTCAAGCTAAAGGTATTGGGACTGATAGTATCGGTAATCTTTACATTTTAGATAAGGGATATAATTCCATTCAAGTATATCAACGCACTGTTTTCGTGGATTTAGTCCATGAAGCTGTAACGATGTATAACGATGGCAAATATGTCGAGTCCAAACCCATATGGGAAGAGATCATTCGACAAAATAGTTCATTTGCTCTAGCACATTCTGCACTTGGAAGTGCTCTAGCAAAGGAAGGCGATTATAAAAACGCATTGTCTGAATTCTTTGATGCGAAAGATTATAAAGGATATTCAGACACATTCTGGGAAATTAGAAATGTTGCTATCCAAGACAATTTAGGCACATGGGTTATCTCATTATTTGGTATCTATGTTGCATTCAAGGTTTTAAGATCTGTCTTTAGGAAGTCATCAGTCTATGATACTTATCTTGAAAAGAAGAAGAAAGTGTTGAATCATCAACTCATATCTGAGGTTATGTATTCAGTTCATGTGATTAAAAGACCTAATGACATGTTTTTTGGCATTAAGCGATACAATTCAGCAAGTTATCTATCTGGATTGATTGTCTTCTTCCTATTCATTGTTGTTTATTTGATTAATGTGTATGCAACAGGATTCTTATTTAGGGAAACTAACTTGAACAATGTCTTTGTTCAATTAGCTATGGTTATCGGCATTTTCTTACTCTATGTTGTGGTGAACTATCTTGTCAGCACATTAAATGATGGAGAAGGAAGATTTAAAGATGTTGTGATTTCAACAACCTATATATTGGTACCATTCATCATTTTCACACTTCCAATGACATTCCTTTCTAATTATCTGACATACAATGAATCATTTATTTTCTCTTTCTATCATCAAATCATACTTGTTTGGACGATCATTTTAGTTTTCCTATCCATCAAGAGCGTTCATAACTATACTTTTTGGGAAACAATCAAGAATATTCTGATTATCATTTTTGGTATGTTCATTTTAATATTAATTGGCTTACTTATCTACTCTTTCTTAGGCCAACTTATCGAATTTGTTTTATCGATCATCAAGGAGGTGATTTATCGTGTTTAAGCAGATGCGCATCAAACATGTCATGATATTGTCGCTTGCCTTGGTTTTAACATGGCTAGGAATGAGTCAATTGCTATATGCAACTAGTCTCATTGACACACCTCTACCCAGTTTTGAAGTGATTAGCCCATTTGTTGATTCTAATAAGTACTCACATCTCAAAACAGATGAAATTGCGCAAAATCAGCAAAGTATAGATCCTAATGCGACAATTATTTCAACTGATAGTGGAACTGTTTATTTAGATGAAGAATCGCTTTCTTTTCAAGTCATGAATGGAAATGGATATTTGTGGTCGTCAACAGTAGATTATGAACAGCCTGATTTTCCAAACTCATTTAAGCAACGTATACGAAGTGCGATTATTGTAGAATCTTATAATACGGAAAGCAGTAATTATGCAATCACTGAAGAAAATTTATTTACAACAGGAACCATCGTAGATACTACAATCAATAGTCAGGGATTTGTCTCAGAGATTCGATTTGGTAAATCAAATATTTTGATTCAACTACAAGTCACTTTTATAGATGATCAGATTATTGTTGAGATTCCTCAGGAAGCAATCGACGAAAGTGGCGATTTCAAGATTTCATCCATTAAAGTCTATCCTTATTTTGGTGCAGTTCATGAAGCTGATATTCCTGGATATGTCTTTTTGCCTGATGGTATTGGTGCTTTAATTGATTACAAAGCTGAAAATCCATTGGTAAACACCAATTATCAAAAAGAAATTTATGATCGAAATATCGGATATAACATTGAAGAAAATCTTTCATCTTTTACGAGTGGAGGCACACATATTTACGCTCCTGTTTTTGGTTTTGTCCATGGGGTTAATCAAAATGCTGTTTTTGCAAATATTACTTCAGGTGCAGAATATGGATTGATCAATGTTTACTATCCTGCAAGAACAAGAGGATACACGACAGTATTTTCTGAGTTCGTTTTTAGAAAAACATACAAACAACCAATTGATAAGGTGGGAAACACAATTGCTTTACTTCAAAGTTATCCTAATGAGATTGATATTAAGATTGAATATAATCTTTTAGAAAATGAGCAAGCAAATTATGTTGGTATGGCAAAAGTGTATCGCAGTTATTTAGAGGAAAGCATCTTTTCAGAGCTTCATATGACTAGTCATAGCAATGTACCTTTAAAGCTTGAAACAATAGGTATTGAAAAAGTTGATGGTGTTTTATTCACAAAGAGTATTGTTATGACAACTCTTTCTGACTTTTCTTCAATGATTACAGAGCTAGAATCCGAAGGTATTGATCATATCATTGCTAACATCAATGGTTTTACAGCAAAAGGCGTTACTTGGTCTGCACCAAATTATGAGAAGCTATCTTCAAAACTTGGTAATAAAGCAGATTTAGAAGCCATTTCAAATCAAGTATCTGATTTATATTTAACCACTGATTATTTAATGGCAAGTAGCCGTTCAAGTGGATATAATCAATATTTTGATCTAGCAAAGAAAATATCTGATCAGCTTTATATGTTTGAATCAGCAACTGATACTAAGTATTTATTAGAGTACAGTAAAGTCAGATCGATCTTTGATTCAAGTGTTGATCATCTATCTGCATATGATGTGAGTGGGTTATCCATTCTTTCTATGGGAAGCTTGTTATATAGTGATTTCAATAATCAGCTTTATATCAAAGATCAAATCACAATGATGAATGAATTATTGTCATCTTATGAAAAAAAGATCGCTTTATATGATGTGAATGCTTATTTATGGGGTCAAATTGATGCATTTTATGATTTTCCAATGTACTCGAGTCAATATGTCACGTTTGATGATACAGTACCATTTATGTCCATCGCCTTAAGTGGACATGTGGATTTATTTGGATCAAATGCTAATTTCTACCCTTATGCAAGAGATGAACTTTTAAGACTGATTGACTTCGGTGTTTACCCATCCTTTATCATCACAGAAGAATCTTCTAAAATGCTACAAAAAACAGGATTGGAATCTATCTATTCATCCAAATTCAGTGATTTAAAGCCATCAATTGTTGCTTACTATGGTTTTGTAAATGATGCCTTAAAATATGTTCAAAATGCTCAAATCATCGATCGTATTGTTATTAGTTCTGGTGTTATTAAAGTCATCTATGACAATGACTATGAGATTATCATCAATTATTCAAGCGAGACGATTACTTATGAAAGTCAGTCGATATCACCTAAGAATTATCTTGTGATCGATTCGAATCCGTTGGATTAGGGGGAGATCAGATGAAAAAACATAAAATGAGTCGCGGACTTAGAGAAAACCTCATCGGTTACTCCTTCATTGGTATTTGGATTTTAGGATTTGTAATCTTCATGTTATATCCATTTATTTCATCAATTATCTATAGCTTAAGTGATGTTAACATTTTAGGTACAGGGATTGAATTCCAATTTCAGTGGTTTGAAAATTTTAGAAATATCTTTCAGATAGAAGAAGGATTCGCTTTTGTAGAAGCCTTGATTACCTTTTTAAAGGAACTTGTATTTCAAGTCCCAATTATCATCGTATTCTCGGTATTAATTGCTGTTTTACTTAATCAACCCATCAGAGGAAGAGGCATGTTTAGATCGATTTTCTTTTTACCGGTCATCATTTCTTCTGGACCAGTCATCAATGAGTTAATTTCACAAGGTGCTGGTGGAGCTAATATATTTGAAAGCTATGGTTTTATCAGTATCATAGAAAATACATTGAATCCTGCTTTTGCAGCTCCGATTATTTCAGTTTTTTCACAGATCATCATCATTTTTTGGTTCTCAGGAGTTCAAATTCTGATCTTTCTTGCAGGACTACAAAAAGTTGACCGACAAATATATGAAGCAGCACGTGTTGATGGTGCTGGACCATGGGAATCTTTTTGGAAGATTACTCTGCCGTCGTTATCGAATTTGGTTTTTATCAATATCATCTATACCATAGTATTACTGGCAACATTCTCAGAAAATGCAGTCATTGTAAGCATTAAATCAAATATGTTTAACATCAATACCGGATACGGTATGGCTTCAGCAATGGCTTGGGTATACTTCATTGTTGTTATGATTATCATTGGTATTGTAGCAATCATCTTCATTCCTAAAAATGTTAAGGTAAAGGGGGCAAAGCGATGAAAAAGTTGATGAAACCCAAACGCCCTACAGATTTTAAAACTAAAGTTAGAAAATTCTTTTTTGGAACACATGTAACAGATTCGTTATTTACCAAGATAGCAATTTATACGTTGCTGATTAGCATTGGATTCTTATATATATATCCTATGCTTTATATGTTATCAAATAGTTTTAAGAGTCAATCAGATATTGTTAATCCGATGGTAAACTGGGTACCAACGAGCTTATACTTCGGCAATTATCAAAGAGCCTTTAGTGTTTTGAATTATTTTCCTACCCTTTGGAAAAGCATGTTTGTAACTTTCTTGCCGGCACTGATTCAAACCTTAATTACGTCAGTTATCGGATATGGATTTGCTAAGTTCAATTTCAAATTTAAGAAAATGTGGTTTGTTTTAGTTTTATTAACATTTGTTATTCCAGTTCAGGTCTATATGATTCCTCGATATGTTATGTTTTTCAATCTTGGCTTACTTGAAAATCCATTATCAATCATTTTACCAGCAACGTTTGGACAAGGGATAAATTCAGCCATTTTCGTTTTGATATTTTATCAATTTTTCAGAATGATACCCAATAGTATTAATGAAGCAGCAGAAATAGATGGCGCAGGACCATATTATATATTCTTTAAGATTGGGGTTCCACTTGCAGGACCAGCCTTCATTACCTCGTTTTTATTTGGATTGGTCTGGTATTGGAATGAGACATACATCTCATCATTGTTCTTAGGCTCTGCTTATCCTAATATGCAACTCAGACTTGCGAACTTTGTTTCAGAATATACTCAAATTTATGCTAGTGATGAATTACTTAGAATTAATGAAGGTGTGAGATTAGCTGCGACGCTATTAATCATTCTTCCGATGCTCATCATATATTTCACAATCCAGAGATGGTTCGTAGAAGGAGTTGAAAATACCGGAATTACCGGTTAATAATATGAAAAAACTAATCAATAAGAAATTACTGTTATTTATATTCGCAATTTTACTCGGTGTAGGATTAATATCCTGCAAGGATGATCAAGTACCAATAGATGAATTACCTGCAGTTAATACGACATTATATCGAACTGATGTGCTTACTGGTGTCGAACAGGTTATTCTAGATGAATTGGAATTAGGTTTTAATTTCTTTTGGGATACTGCAAATTCAAATCTTGAGTCAAGTGGTTATGGTCTCATTCCTGATCGATATAACACCTATACCAATACGGCTGGTAATGTAGCAAGCATCGCATCGGTTGGATTTGGGCTGACAGCGATTCCAATTGGTATCGAAAATGATTGGATCACCAGAGTTCAAGGTGAAGAACGTGCATATTATACATTGGTAACTTTGCAAAATATGGCACGCACTCATGGCTTTTGGTATCATTTCGTTGATATGCAAACAGGCGTTCGAGTTTGGAATTCTGAAGTATCAATTATTGACTCTGCATTATTAATCAATGGTGTTTTAACTGTTGGCAGATACTTTGGTGGACGAGTTGAACAACTCGCTTATCAGCTTTATGAAGAAATAGAATGGAACTGGTACTTCGATTATGAGGTTAACAAGTTCTATATGGGCTACAAGCCTGAAACAGGTTTTGAGGGTTACTGGGGTGGCTATGCTGAGCAATTGACGGTCTTTGTGTTAGCTGCAGGTAGTCCTGATTATTCAGTTGGCAAAGGGGCTTACCAGTTAATGAAATTATCAAGCAGTAAAGTAAGTTCTGGTGTTGATTATGGTAGTTTCTATCCGACTTGGACAGGTAGTCTATTTACTCACCAATACTCGCATGCATGGATTGATTTTGCTTCATATAATGATGAGCAAGGCTATAATTGGTTTACAAACAGTGTTAATGCTGTCGATGCTGCTATTGCGTATGCAAAGTCGCAAACGAGTCAATATATAGGCATCAATGAAAACTCATGGGGTATGTCAGCTAGTGATGGACCTAGTGGCTATGTTGGTAATTACGGTAGTGGACCTTCTGCAGGCAATGCACATTTTGTTGATGGAACTGTTCCAGCTTATGGTGCTCTTGGATCGATCGTATTTAGACCAGCTGAAGCAATCGCTGCAGCAATCAATTATCGAACATATGAAAGATTTTGGAGTATTTATGGATTTAAAGATGCATATAATTTATCGAATTCAACAAACGGTTGGTTTGGAAATGACATCATAGGCATTGACAAAGGGATCTCCGTTTTAATGATTGAAAATTATATGTCTCAAATGATTTGGAAAATCTATATGGAAGTTCCTTATGTCCTTGATGGTTTAGAAAATCTTGATTTCGTAGCTGTAGAATAAAAAAATGGATGTGTTCGGCGAACACATCCAAATGATTATTTAAAATAGAGTTTTATAGTTGATTTTACTTTTGAATGAACTAGACTGATGAAATGAAAAGTATCTTCTTGATGAGTGAATGTGACATCCTGATTCGCAATTGGACTCAAATAAGTTTTGATTATGATCTCATCTTGAGCTTGTGTGAGCCTAAATTCAATTTCATGAGAATCATAACTGATGATTTCAGCAGTTGAGAAGATGATATCAAAATTTGGGAGATTAAGATTTATGGGTAACATAAGTCCATCTTGAGAGAATAGATCAATCGTCTTGCCATTAAATAATTTTTGGTTTTTATCTTGTATTTGAATTTTTTGGTCGAAGTGATCAAGATTGAGCAGATGCAAGAATGATTCACCTTGAAAAGACATGGTTGTTGAAAAGATATATCCAGATGCACCTTGTATCTTTAATTGAGGTTGTATGTTCAAGTGATCAAGAAAAGATTCAGTTAATTCTAGATAACCTGGATATAAGGAAGTAATGAAGATAGCTTGATGAGTCATTAATCCTGATTTTTCTTGATTGATTGCATGACTGAACAAAGTATTTTCTTTTGTTTCAATTGTTTGACAATAGAATGTTCTAAATTCTTTAGCACCCTTAATGTCAAATGAAGAGAGTAAAGATAAGTTCTTATGTTCCCAGTCATAGTAAATGGTTTTTGGTTTTATTTTTAAATAATCAATAAGAAGTGTGCATGATTGACCGAACATATCATAAATTGGACATTCACCAATCAAAAAGACTTTACCACCTTGTTTTAAGTAATTCACTAATTTTTCTTGAATATCTTTTGCTAAATACTGAGCGACACCTAGAATAAGCAGCTTATGTGTCTTTGGATTTAAAGGCATTTCTTCAAGATGAATAGCTTTCATACGATAGTGCAGTAATAGCATATGCTTGATCAAAGTATCCCAAAATAGCGAATTACGATGAAATTGAAGATTTTCTTGCATCTTTTTGGTTGTTTGGGCATGAGGATTGGTATATTCTGTCATATAGTAATCTGCAAGAAAACCTATATAGACATCATCTGTATCTTCAGTCATTAAAGATAATTTATCTTGAAGATTTGACATCATTTGGGTTGTAGATTTCAATTTGTCATAAGTGAAATTCAATGAACCATCGGGTTGTATGGGAGCTGCAAAACCATGACGTTCACCAGTGATTGCTAAACGGTTATTACCATCTGGCTCAAAAATATGATCTAATTTTCGATTGAATCCTCCTGTTAAGAGATAATAATTGAGTAGCTTATGATTTTGAGCAATTGATATTCTTATTTTGAAATCAACCGCAGAAGGAAGATATCTTGTAGATATCTGATCACCAAAATTTCCATCACCAACATTGAATTCAAGTGATGTTAATGGCTGTCCGTCATGAATAGTTGAAGCTGTAAAAGCATTGATGATATAAAAATCATGAAAAGTCTCAAGATCCATATTACCAAAATATACATCTATTCCTGTAATGATGCTATTCTTTTGATAAGTTTCAAAAAGTTGGCTGATGCCAATAGGAAAGGTTTTACCTCTATTTTGAGATGTGCCATGAATATTGACAAAGTAGAGCATATCTATTAAACCAAATGATTCCCACATTGCCTTGAGGGCTTCAATATATTTTTTGAAGCGATGTCTCATGGTATGTCCTAAGGCATCTCTTAGTTTGAGTTGATTCTTGCTATTGGAATCTTGAAAATCAGGAAAACCTAGCTCCTGCAAGACATCATCAGTTAAGTCAGGTGAATTGCTCACCCATGATAACATCCCTACCTCATTATCTAATTGAATGCCAACAATGCTTCCACCATTTTGAGCCAAATGAGGCTCTATTGCTTGAAAAACATGATGGTACCACTGCTTGGTTTCCTTTAAAAATGAAAAAGAAAGATAATCGACAGTAGCTGTCGGTACAGCTAAGTTATTCCAGGTTTTAGGGATGATTTCAGGATATTTTTGATACAACCAATATGGGAGCCCTTCATTTTTCAATTCAGCCATAATGAAAGGACCAGGTCTTAAAATGACCATCAAACCTTTTTGCTTAGCAAGCTCTAAAAAGAGAAGTAAATTCTGATTTGGATGCAGATGACCATCAAAATCAATTTCTCCTTCAAACTCCTCATGGACAATCCAAGGAACATAGGTAGCTACAGTATTACACCCTGTTTGTTTTAATAAATCCAAGTGCATTGACCAAGATTCAACAGGTAAGCGGAAATAATGTATTTCACCAGATAAAACTAAGATTGGATGTCCATTGAGATAAAAAGAATGGGATTGGTAAGTCAACATGAGAGACACTTCCTTTTGATCATATAGGATGAAAAATGTAATTGCTTAAATCTATTTTATCATATAAAATACAAATAGATATCGAAACGTTTCAATGAGGAGAACAATGGAAAATAAGACATTAGAAAATATTCAAAAGACAGCATTTCAATTCTTTCAAGATTTCACCAATTTTGATGAACAATCCACCGGCTATGGGTTGACTATTGATCATACCAATAATCTGGAATCCGCATCGATTGCTGCAACTGGATTTATGTTATCAAGTTTAATCATTGGTGTTAAGTATCAATATATCAGTCATGAAAAAGCACTTCATCAAGCGAGAAAGACATTATTTACACTCTATCATCACGCTGATCATCAGTACGGGTTTTATGCTCATTATTTCGATATTCGCTCAGGTCAAAGAAGAGGAAAGTGTGAATATTCAACCATAGATACAGCACTCGCCTTATGTGGAATCATAGCAGTTGATTCATTTTTTGAGGACCAAGAGATTTCAAAATTGGCGCAATTAATTTTAGATCGTGTTGATTGGAATGAATTTATATTTGAAAAAGATGGGAAAAAACTTTTACATATGTCATATAACCCAAATAAAGATGGTGCATATGCTTTAGGAAAAGCAGGATTCATTCATCAATGGGAAATGTTTGCTGAACAGCTTATGATGTATGTCATTATTGGTGGAGGCGCATATCATCATCAAGCTTTTGAACTTTATCAAGGATTTGAGCGAGACAAAAGAAAATATGATCAATATGAATATTACATATCACCTGGAAATACACTTTTCAATTATCAATTCCCTTTAGCCTGGTTGGATCTTAAGGATTATCAGGATGAACAGGGCATATGTTGGTTTGATAATGCTAGAATTGCTACACTTGCACACCAAAAATGTACTTTAGACTACCAAAATTCATTTAAGACATTTAATACATACTTTTTTGGATTCAATGCATCAGACACACCGCTTGGCTATCGTGTGTTTAGTGCATTACCAAATAAGTTAAATGAACTCAAAACTGATGGAACGATTGCTCCATTTTCGATGATTGGATCACTTCCATTTACACCTAAAGAAAGTATGGCATCCATTAATAAAATGCTTGAAATAGAAAATCTTTGGGGTATATATGGTTTCTATGATGCTTTTAATCTAGAAAGTGATCAGCCTTGGATTAGCAATAGGTATATTGCTATAGATAAAGGATTAGAAATGTTAATGGCCAATGCTGTTTTGACTCAAGATGTACAAAATGCTTTTATGAAACACTTGATTGTCATTAAAGGTTTAGAAGCGATTCATTTAAAGAGAAAATAGTTTTATATTTTATAAGAAAAGAGATGGTTTGATGACTACAATTAAGGATGTTGCAAAAAAGGCTGGAGTATCTATTTCAACCGCATCATATGCACTTAACAATCTACCGAATGTTCATCCCGACACAAGAAAGAGAATCCTCGAAGCTGCAAATGAATTAAATTATCATCCCAATGGTATCGCACGCAATCTGAAAACAAAAAGAACTGGGAACATAGGTGTTTTCATTTATGGATTCTCAGGACCTATTTTCAGTGATGTCCTTGAGGGTATAAGACAAAAGCTTCAAGAAAATAACTTTAATATCGTTGTGAGTAGTGGTAAGTCATCAGCAAACTTATTACAAGAAAGACAAGTTGATGCAGCCATTGTATTCGATGCAGAATTAACAGATCAAATCTTATTGAATTATGCAAAATATGGATTTCCTTTATTTGTTCTCGACCGGAAATTGAAAGCTGAAAACATTTATTCAAGTGTCATTGATAATGAAGGACTAGTGTTTCAATTTATTACTCAAATGATTAATCAGGGCTATGATGATTTTGCATACATCAGTGGACCTAGTGATTCATTCAACAATAATCATCGTTATGAAGGATTTAAGATGGCACTAAAAAATAAGAATATCATGCATCACAAGTTCATCGAAAGTGATTTCACCATTCAAGGTGGATACAATGCTGGCAAAAAGGTCTTAGAAATGGAAGATAAACCTAGATTCGCTTATTGTGCAAATGATGAATCTGCTATTGGGTTTATTAGAGCACTTAAAGAAGGTGGGTTAAGAGTACCCTCTGATATTGCTGTAGCTGGATTTGATAACTTTTATATGGGAGAATTCATCACACCCAAGTTAACAACCATCGGCATCGATCATGTTTTATGGGGAAAACAAGTAGCCGGTGTGATTATAGATATCGTTACGAATCAAAAAATAAAAGATATAGGGCATCCAAAAGGATCAATTATCATCAGGGAATCATGTTAAATCAATTATAAGTGAACAATGAGGAGATAAAATGGACGTTAAAAAGCTTTTGCATAAAATGACAATTGAAGAAAAAGTAGGACAACTTATGCAACTCGCACCTTTTTTCTTCATCAAAGATCTAGAGATAGAAGTCGCAGGGCACGTAAGTGATATCGGGGTCAATCAGAAAAAGATTTTTCAATCGGGTTCTGTTTTAGGCATCCGTAATGCAGAAGAAATGATTGAAGTGCAAAAAAAGTATTTAAATCAAAGTCGTCTGCAAATTCCACTGATCTTTATGGCAGATATCATACACGGTTATGAAACAATATTTCCAGTACCTTTAGCATTATCTTGTTCTTGGAACCCACAATTGGCATATCAGATGGCTAGAGTTTCTGCTTCTGAAGCCTCAGCAGCAGGTATTCATGTAACATTTTCGCCTATGGCTGATTTATCAAGAGACCCAAGATGGGGTAGAGTTGTTGAAGGATTTGGTGAAGATGCTTATCTATCATCGTCTTTTGTCAGACAAATGGTAAAAGGGTATCAAAACAATGATATCAGTCAACCAGGAAATCTCGCATCATGTGTTAAACATTTTGCTGCATACGGTGCTGTAGAAGCAGGTAGAGATTATAATACTGTTGATGTTTCAAGATTATTTTTACAGCAATACCACTTAACAGGATATAAAGCAGCAATCGATGCTGGAGCAAAAATGATTATGACAGCATTTAATATTGTTGATGGGGTGCCATCAACAGTTAATTCATATTTATTAAGAGAAGTTTTAAGAGATCAATGGAAATTTCAAGGTGTCACAATATCTGATTATGATTCTCTTCATCAAATCATAGAACATGGATGTGCAGAAGATAATAAAGAAGCTGCACTTCTAGGTATAGAAGCTGGATTGGATATCGAAATGGCATCATCATGTTATGTTAATTTTCTTCAAGAACTCATTGATGAAAATAAAGTTGATATCAAGTTGATAGATGAGGCAGTTCTACGCATATTGGAACTAAAAAATGAAGTTGGGCTATTTGATAATCCATTCAAAGGAGCAAATCCAAAACTTGAAAAAGAATTAATCCATTCAAAAGAGCATCTTAAAATAGTTAAAGAAATTTCTGATGAATGTTCGGTATTGTTAAAAAATGATCATGTATTACCGCTTAAAAAAGATGCAAGAATAGCACTCATCGGTCCATATGCTCAATCAAGATCAACGAACGGATCTTGGTCATGGCATGGAAAGAAAGAACTAAACAGCACACTTGAAGAAGCTTTACTAAAAGATGGTATGTCTCCAGTTATCACACTCAATGTTGAATCTAGGGAAAAAATCTCAAAAGAAGAGATTGAGATACTAAAAACAGCAGAATATGTCATCATTGCTATAGGAGAAGATGCCTATGAAAGTGGAGAAGCTCGCTCAAAAACAGATTTATCTATTCCAAGAAAACAAGCAACACTTATTCAACTATGTAAGGATTTAGGACTTAAGTGTGTGGTTGTCATCTATTCAGGAAGACCACTTTTATTAGATCAAGTCTTAGAGGCTGACGCCTTGCTTTATGCGTGGTTTTTAGGTAGTCAAACCAATGAATCCATAAGTGATGTATTGTTTGGAAAGGTAAATCCTTCAGGGAAACTTACGATGTCTTTTCCAAGAAATGTTGGACAAATTCCAGTTTACTATAATTACTTCAACACAGGAAGACCTAAACGAGAAGGTATTCAAAATGAGTTTGTTTCATATTATCTTGACATATCAAATACTCCCTTATTCCCATTTGGCTATGGATTAAGTTATGCATCATTTAAATATGGAGACTTAAGCATATCACAAGATGAGCTTTCTCCAAGCAAAGAACTTTGCGTGAAAATCGACATAACAAATCAAAGTGATGTAGCTGGATACGAAACAATTCAACTTTATATCCGTGACTATGTATCAAAAATTGCACGACCTATCAAAGAACTTAAGGGATTCAAGAAAATTTGGTTTGAAAAGCAATCTTCACAGATTGTTGAATTTAAAGTTAGTCTTAAGGATCTTATGATTATAGATGCAAACGGGAATCAATTTTTTGAGTATGGAAAATTTGCTGTCATGGTGGGTCCAAACTCAGAAGATGTCCAATCAAAGGACTTCAGACTGATTAAGGAGAGTGTGCTATGAACATTAAAAACAACATGAAAATACACGAAATGAATCATGGAGGTATCTCTTTTAATTTCTTGGAAAATGGGGATATTTTTGACATCACCTATAATGACAATCAAATCAATCTACTCAAAGGCAATGCCATTGATGGATCTTTGATGAATCTTTACTTAAGAGTTTATCTTGATGATACGGTTTATTTTACTCGATTGATTGGCAAGCATTCTCCAAGTCAATTTATGATTGAGCATGATATTGCTTATTATCGAGGTTCTTTTCAAGGTGTTGAATATCAGGTTTCATTTAAACTTGATCAATTTGAATGGGTATATGAAATCAAAATAAAGAGTCAGTTAGCTTGCAAAGCTGATGTTATGTATGGTCAAGACATAGCAATTCAATCTAAATCAAGTGTCTTGTCAAGTGAACCGTATACAGTTCAATATATTGATTATAAGGCGTATCGTAATCAAAATGGTTATACTTTATGTGCTAGACAAAATCAGGGAAAAGCACAGTTTCTACAGATTGGAAGTTTAACTCCAAACCTAGCATACACAACAGATGGATTCCAATTTTTTGGACTTTCCTATAAAGAAACTGGTATTCCCGAAGCAATGAATCACCCAACTCTTGTTTCAGAAATATATCAATATGAGTTTTCATATTTCGCTTTACAAAGCGATATCATTGATGTTGAAGAAAAAGAAAAACAAATTATTTTCTATGGATTATACCAGCCTTCATATGAAAAAATCATTGAACATCCAGAACCCTATCAGTCGTCTTATGTCTTCAACTGGCTAGATGTCAAAACAAAAAATAAGCCAAATAAACACATCAAACTTGACACAGCAAGACAGCTTAATGGATCGAATGTAGATGAAGAAACAATTAAAAATGTATATCATATCATCAATCAAGAAGAAAGAAATGAGGGTGAGCTTCTATCGTTTTTTACAAGCAATAATCATCATGTCGTTCTCAAGCAAAAAGAACTTCTAGTTGAACGACCTCATGGACATATTATGGTTCATGGTGATTTGATACACGCAACAGAAAAAGTTATGGCAACAACAAATTATATGGCTGGAGTATTTAATTCGCATGTTGTCTTAGGCAATACAAGCTTCAATAAATTCATTGGAAACACTCGAAATCCTCTCAATGTTCAAAAGATTTCTGGTCAAAGAATCTATATCAAAAAACAAGGCATATATCATCTATTAGGGTTACCAAGTTATTACGATATGGGTGGAGCTACAACAAGATGGGTTTATAACCTTAATGATGATGTATTAACAATTGATGTCATCGTCGATATTAACAATACTCAACAGTCTTTAATTATAACTTCTAAAAATCAAATTTATTATGATTTTATCGTTACTCAGCAAATTGTCATGGGTGTCAACGAGTATGCATACGATCTAGAATATAAAATAGAAAATAAAACGATACAATTTATCGCACCTATACACTCGATGATTAAAGATAAGTATCCTAATCTGACTTACTCAATTCAAACAGAATCACCATATGAAATCATTGATGAACAAACTGCATTTGGTTGTGATAATCAGCATGGTCTTCTTATTCTTTCATTTAAAAAAAGTACTCATCTTAGAATTAATATTTCAGCTTCAATGGATGGAAGTACTTTTTTACCTCAATCTTTATCATATCGAGATGCAGACAATCTAGGAACAGCTTATTTTGAATCATTTTCTAAACATATGAAACTAATTCACGCTGATTATCAAAGTGAAGTTGATCGATTGCAACTCATTACCTTCTGGTATACGCATAATTCATTAACACATTATGCATCACCACATGGACTTGAACAATACAATGGTGCTGCATGGGGGACAAGAGATGTATGCCAAGGACCTATGGAACTTTTTTCAGCAACAGGACATACTGACTTAATGCGAGAAATCATACTTAAGACATATAGTAGACAGTTTAGTGAAACTGGTGATTTTCCTCAGTGGTATATGTTTGATAAGTATTATCAGATTCAAGCGCATGAATCGCATGGAGATATCATTATTTGGCCAATGCGTTCATTAGCTTATTATTTAAGACAAACTGCAGATTTTTCAATTCTAGATGAAAAAATACCGTTTATGTCAAAGGTAAGTAATGAATTTACTGAACCTACAAGTTTGATGGATCACCTTAAAAAACAAATTGATGCTATTCAATTATCGTTTATCCAAGGAACCTATTTACCTGCTTATGGTGGAGGAGATTGGGATGACACACTTCAACCTGCAAATCATGAGCTAACGCACAAGATGGTCAGTGGATGGACTGTAGCACTACTATATGAAGCTTGTATAGTTCTTGCACAAGAGTTCGCTTATGCAAAAATTGATTATGCACAAACTTTATTTGATTTGGTAAAAAATATTAAAAAAGATTATCACGAGTTCATGATTGCAGATGACATACCAGCAGGGTTCGTAGTCTTTGACAAAGAACTGACATATCTTTTGCATCCAAAAGATTTAAAGACAGGATTAAATTATCGTCTATTACCATTTACTAGATCCATGATTGCTGAATTGGCTGATAACTCACAACTTAATAATTATATGAATATTATTAATCGATATTTAAAGCACCCTGATGGTGTCAGATTGATGGACACGACAGTAGAATACAAAGGTGGAAAAACAACTTACTTTGCTCGTGCTGAGACAGCTGCTAACTTTGGTAGAGAAATTGGATTGCAATATGTGCATGCTCATATAAGATATATTGAAGCAATGGCAAAGATAGGCAGAGCAGAAGATGCTTATGAAGGTCTTTTCGTGATCAATCCGATATTGATACAGAAAAAAGTTAAGAATGCATATTATAGACAAAGCAATGTTTATTTTTCAAGTTCAGATGCATGGTTTAAGGATAGATATGAAGCCAAAAGGGATTTTTATAAAATCCATGATCAAAAGATTTTGGTCAAAGGTGGTTGGAGATTGTACTCCAGTGGGCCTGGCATATATATCAATCAATTTGTTTCCAACATTCTTGGAATTAGACTTGATCACGGTAATTTAATATTAGATCCAGTATTACCAAGACATTTGGACGGATTGTATGTGGAATATATGTTCAAAAATAAAAAAATAGAAATCGGGTATCATCATGGCAAAAGAGAAGTTCAATTAAACCATCAAAAATTAGAATATAAGCATGTATCTAATCCTTATCGAAATGGTGGAGTGATTGTGGATGCGAAGGTTTTAATTGAATGTGAAGAACAAATCCGAATAGATATTTGGAGCGAATGAGGCGATGAAAATCGCTTTTTTTCACGGATTTTTCACTATATAAATGTGGTATAATGTAAATAAGTCATATTTAGGCAAATGGAACACAAGAATTACGGTAAGAATTTGTAAATAAATAGGCACGATGCGTATTCAAATATTAATCAAATTCAAATCATGTAAAAATCCACTCTCTATAGATTTTTAAGCAATATCAAAAATAATTAACAACATTGTGAAAATGTTTTCATATAAGACAAGAGTATATTTCTTATAATATTTTATATTATAAATTAGATTTAGGTAACTCATGTATATGGCTCGATATACTCTTTTGATGTTACTTGGTCTTGTAATTCAAAGTTAATAGCAGTATAATTAATGAAATATAAAGGAATGATATTTTATCATATGGAGGCTACTCGAGAATGGTTTATTATATCAAACGCGTGTTTTCGGCATTTATCACTCTACTCATTATTGCATCCTTAACTTTTTTTATGATGCGCTCGATTCCAGGCGGACCTTTTACACGAGAACGTACCTTAGATCCTGTTATTGAAGCCAGACTTTTAGAAAAGTATAATCTTGATGCACCTTTAGTTGAACAGTACTTTGATTATATGGGGGGATTGCTTAGATTGGATTTAGGACCCTCTTTTCAATTTAAGGGATACACAGTCAACGAGATTATTGCTATAGGATTTCCTGTTTCAGCAAAAATTGGGATGGTCTCAGTAGTTATGGTTATTCTTATTGGTATACCAATAGGGATTATTTCCGCCTTGAAACAAAATAAACCTATTGATTATATTGTCATGATACTAGCAACCTTAGGGGTTACGATTCCCAGTTTTGTTGTTGCCACACTCTATTTATATTTTGTTGGTGTCAAACTCAATTGGGTGCCGACTGGAGGTATTGGACCGAATCCGCTCTACTATATCGGACCAGTCATTGCCTTATCTGGATATTCTTTATCTTTTGTTGCCAGACTCACAAGGTCAAGCATGCTAGAAGTTTTGCAACAAGATTATGTGAGAACAGCTAGAGCAAATGGTATTAAAGAATACAAAGTCATGTACAAACATGCCTTGAAAAATGCATTAATTCCTGTAATAACCTATATTGGACCAATGATTGCTGCTGTATTGACAGGATCATTTGTCGTTGAAAATGTTTTTGATATTCCAGGCATTGGACAAAGATTTGTTAACAGCGTAACAAATCGTGACTACACGATGATTGTTGGGGTTACAATCTTTTATGCAGCATTTTATATTATAATGGTTCTACTTGTGGATATTGCTTACTCATTGATTGATCCACGTATTAGACTTGGCAAGAAGAGTGGTGATTGATATGAACAAAAACGATTTCAAGTATGTAAGTGAGGAAGCTAAACTCAGTAATGAACAGATCAGACCGGGACTAACTTATTGGAAAGATGCATGGAGAAGACTCAAGAAAAACGTCTTAGCTATGATTGGTTTGGTTGTTATTATTTTAATCACACTATTCGGTGTTCTTGGTCCATTCTTTTCACCATATAAAGATAGCACACAAGTTGTAGGGTTTGTAAATATTCCTCCAAGAATATCAATTACCAAAGCTGGAGACACATTCTTTTATTTCAATGGGACTCAGTATACTTTGTTTACTGTGACAGAAAAAGGCATGTTATTAGAAAAGCTCGATGAGATTCGATCTCTTAGGGATACAGTCAATAATAAGTTTTACTTTGATTTAGATGGTGAGCAAGTCATACTTGATTATTCTTATAAAGTCAGAGAAGAACTAGCATTTGAAGGTATTAATTTCAGTATCACATATCAAGGTGTTGAGTATAAACAGCCTTATAAGACAGTAGCAAATCAAATGTTTTTGTGGGGTTCTGATGCTTTGGGGCGTGATGTACTGACAAGAGTCATGTATGGTGCACGTATTTCATTGTTCATTGCTTTGATTGCAGCCCTTGTTAACCTGTTTATCGGAGTTCTTTATGGAAGTATATCAGGTTTGGAAGGGGGAACAGTTGATAACGTAATGATGAGAATCATCGATGTCATCAATTCCATACCGTTATTGCTCTATGTTATTTTGATTATGGTCATTTTGAATGATAATAGCATGTTTACGGTGATGCTCACCTTAGGGCTAGTCTATTGGGTAGGCATGGCCCGACTTGTCAGGGGACAAGTCCTAGGGCTCAAGAATCAAGAATTTGTTCTTGCAGCTAGAGCACTAGGTGTTCCTAAACGACAAATTATTTTTAGACATTTAATTCCAAATGCATTGGGTCCAATTGTCGTATCTTTGACAATGATGATACCTAGTGCGATCTTTACAGAAGCATTCTTAAGTTTTATCGGTCTTGGTGCTTCAGCACCACAAGCTTCATGGGGTTCACTTGCTAATGATGCGGTAGAAGTCTTTAGATCATCATTTTATCAACTCGTATTTCCAGCATCAGCGATTGCAATTACCATTTTAGCATTTAATTTCTTTGGTGATGGGTTAAGATCAGCACTGGATCCTAAGCTGAGAAAGGGGTAATAGCAGATGAAAGTACTCGAAGTAAAAAACCTCAAGACAAGCTTTTTCACACATATGGGTGAAGTCCAGGCTGTACGTGGCATATCCTTTTATCTGGAAAAAGGTGAAATTTTAGGTATCGTTGGTGAATCAGGATCAGGTAAAAGTGTTACATCACTTTCTATTATGGGTCTTATTGATGAACCAGGTAGAATTAAAGAAGGCGAAATACTATTTCAAGGTAAAGATTTATCCAAAATGTCTCATCATGAACTTACTGACATAAGAGGCAAAGAGATTTCAATGATTTTCCAAGATCCAATGACTTCATTAAACCCTGTTTTTAGAATTGGAAATCAAATCAAAGAAGTCATTTTAGAACATACAAATATGACGAGACAAGAAGCTGAAGCACATGCTATAGAACTGTTGAAACTGGTCAATATTCCAGAACCTGAAACGAGAATTAATCAATATCCTCATCAATTTTCAGGAGGAATGAGACAAAGAGCTTTAATTGCGATGGCATTATCATGTGATCCACAGCTCCTAATAGCAGATGAGCCAACCACAGCATTAGACGTGACGATACAAGCTCAAATTCTTGAACTTTTAAGAGAATTGAAGGACAAGATTGATTTAAGTATTATTCTGATTACTCACGATCTAGGCGTAATTGCTGAGATATGCTCTAAAGTCATCATTATGTATGGTGGGTTGATTATGGAGCAAGGTAGCGTATTTGATATTTTTGAGAATCCTCAGCACCCATACACAAAAGGATTACATCAATCTATTCCCAAAAATGTTAGAGGTTCAAAAGCTAGACTGATTCCAATTGACGGAACACCACCTGATTTATTGGAACCACCTACTGGATGTCCCTTTTCACCAAGATGTCCACATGCTATGGAAATATGTATGAAAGAAGCTGCACCACTTTTCAATTTAGAACCTAACCATGCAGCATCATGCTGGTTGCATCATGAAGATGCACCAAAAGTAGATAACTATATTCAAGTCAAGGGAGATGATTACGATGTCAATTGATGAAAAACAACCCTTACTTGAAGTCAGAAACTTAAAAAAGCATTTTGATTTGAGTACCCTTGGACATAAGAAAATTCTAGCAGCTGTTGATGGTATCGATTTTGTGATTTACAAAGGAGAAACCTTTGGATTGGTTGGAGAATCGGGTTGTGGCAAAACAACCACTGGAAGATTGATTGTTAAACTATACAATCCTACAGAAGGCAGTATTATCTTTGATGGCATTGATTATGCTGGCGTTTCTGAAAGAGAGCTTAAACCTTTTAGAAAACGGGTGCAAATGATCTTTCAAGACCCTTATGCATCCTTAAACTCCAGAATGACTGTAACAGAAATTATTGCAGAAGGTATTAAGACGCATAAAATCATTTCATCCAAAGAAGAAATTGAAAATCGTGTTCATGAACTTCTAGAAAAAGTTGGGTTAAAAAGAGAGCATGCAAGCAGATACCCTCATGAGTTTTCAGGTGGGCAACGTCAAAGAATTGGAATTGCACGCGCACTTGCTTTAAATCCAGAATTGATTGTTGCTGATGAACCAATCAGTGCACTTGATGTTTCAATTCAGGCACAAGTCATCAACATGCTAGAAGATTTACAGGAAGAGTTCAACCTAACTTATCTATTTATTGCTCATGATTTATCGATGGTACGTCATATTAGTGATCGCATAGGCGTCATGTATCTTGGAAAAATGATGGAAATAGGTGTCAGTGATGATGTTTATGAAAGACCACTCCATCCTTATACAAAATCCCTATTATCTGCGATTCCTATTGCTGATCCAAGAGTGAGAATGAAAGATCGTAGAGTGATTCTTCAAGGTGATGTCACAAGTCCGATTAATCCCACACCAGGATGTCGGTTTGCAACTCGGTGCCCTTATGCTGAAGATATTTGTCATCATGAGACACCTGAGTTTAGAGAGATACTACCCAACAGGTTTATCGCTTGTCATTTGGTAGAAAAAATTAATGATTTAACCACCAAAAAGGTGCTTAAATAAAAAAAGGAGAGAGAAAATGAAAAAACTAGTATTACTTATGGTGGCACTAGCGTTTGTGTTCGGTTTGGCTGCTTGTGGTGAAAAAAGAGACACAACAGTTTTACATTGGAACATAGGTGCAGACCCACTAACTTTGGACCCATCATTAAATGGTGCTTCAGATGGCGGTGACGTGATTAATAATACATTTGAAGGACTTGTTAGAGAGTTTAATGGTGTTGTTGAACCAGGTATTGCAGAATCATGGGTGACATCAACTGATGGTAAAACAATCACATTTACTCTACGTGACTCCAAATGGAGTGACGGTACGGATCTTGTCGCATCAGACTTTGTGTATACATGGCTTAGAGCTATGGACCCAGCAACTGCAAGCGAATATGCTTGGATTTGGGAATATACAAATGTTGTTGGCGCTTTAGACTTTGTCTATTTCACTGATGAAGTTAATAATGTAACACCAGCAACAGAAGTTCCTGATGGGCTTGATGATGCTACAGGATTGACAATTGCTCAAACAAAAGCTAATGTTGGCATTTCTGCTCCAAATGATAACACATTTGTTGTCAACCTAGTCAATCCTACAAGCTATTTTGTAAGTTTGATGGCTTTCTATCATTTTATGCCAGTTAAACAGGCTTCAGTAGAAGCTGTTGGCGGTGAAGAAGGACTTTGGGCAAAGAATCCTGAATTAGCTGTTTGTAATGGACCTTTCAAGTTAACAGCCTACACTTTAGGTGATGGCTTGGTTCTTGAAAAGAATGAAAATTATTGGGAAGCTGAAACTGTCAAGCTAGAAAAGATTGAAGGATCATTTATTGATAATGAATCAACAGCTTATGACAAATATGTTTCAGGTGAATTGGATTTCATCCCATCAGTTCCAAGTTCAGAAATGACTAGACTGATTGCTGAAGACCCAGAATTCCATGTATTTGCATTGCTAGGTACTTATTACTACAGTTTCAACTTTGATGATGAAAATGATTTATTTGATAATGTCAAATTACGTAAAGCATTATCTTATGCAATTGATAGAGAAGCTATCGTTGAAGCATTAGGTGGTGGGCAAGTTCCAGCTGCAGGATTCATACCTCCTGGATTCACTGACAATGATGGTAAAGACTTCTTCGAAGAAGCTGGTACATATGGCATGGTTGCTGACGACTCTAACTTTGATGAAGCAGTAACATTATTTGCTGAAGCTGCTGGTGAAATGAGCATGACAGTTGCTCAACTTCAAGCTACTCTAGCTGCTGCAGAACTTTCTTACAACACTTCAGAAGCACATGCTATGGTCGCTCAACTTGTTCAAGAATCATGGAATACAGTTCTTGGTTTCCAAATGGACTTAGTCAATACAGAATGGGCTATCTTCCAAGTGGATAGAAAGAATGGTAATTTTGATGTTGCTCGTGGTGGTTGGTTAACTGACTTCATGGATCCAATTGGAATGCTTGCAATCTTTACAGATGGCAATGCTTATAATGATCCAAACTATAACAACCCAGCATTTGACACATTAATTGAAGAAGCACAAGCTGCTACTGACCCTGTTGTTCACTTTGCTAAGTTATATGCTGCTCAAACAATATTCATGCAAGATATGCCAATTGTTCCTGTATATCACTATTCTGATTTCATGTATGTTAAAGCATATTTGAAGGATTGGGGACGCAGTGTTCTTGGTACAGTCGACTTTAGTAGAGCTTATATTGAAGCTTAATATTAAAAAGATATAATAAAATTTAATATTATAAAAATCATAATGAATTAATATTAAAAGGTATTTAGCAAAATTGCTAGATACCTTTTTTCATTTGAGGGTAAATTTAAGTTTAGCTTGTATGGATAAATAGCCTAATTTTTTTAAACCCAGAGAAAATTAACTTTACATTCTCAAATTTTTTAGGTTATAAATTTATACAGGTTATATTTTTGTAATACTGGGCATTTCAGTGAGAGTGAAATTTGCTGAGTTGATCCGGTATGTATTTGTACCGTCGCCCTCGATTTGTTCAGGGTTTGTAAAATAAAGTTCTGTGTTTCCCCTAACCTTAACCCCTAATAAGCTGGTGATGTTAATATAAATCTTAATTTTAGAGAAAACATTAATTTGACTTGGATCATAAAAGGCGCTATCTTTTTTTATGATGAGATTGACAATGACATTATTGCGTTTCGTATGCTCATTGTAAAGTAGGAAAGCTCTTGTTTCATGTTCTAATTTTGGAGTGATGAATTCATAATTGACACCTGTTCTTTCAAATCTGAGCTTATCAAATTTAATGCTTGATACGGTTCTACCTTCAATCACACGAAAAGGAATTTTTACTGATACGAATCTATATGCATCAGGTTGAAGATAAACATCATTTTCATCAATGGTATTTTCAATCATATGAAAAGTCATTGACTTTCTTTCAATCAAGCGATCGATGTATCTTGTGGATTCACTATACATCAGCATACGGTCCATGAACTCAATGATAGAATAATTCGTCGATGCGAATTGCAGTTCTCTAAACAGCTCAGCACGTCTGTTGGTATCATCATTCATTCTAACAACCATTTTATTATGTAAAAGGATGAGTAAGCTAAATAAGAAGCTAGAGAAAAAGGATGCGAATGCAACAAATAATGTGGCTACTCTGATGCCAATAACATTAAACATTTGATCTAATTGATCACCTAAAAAAAGCATGGTTAATGCAACTAAAAAAACAACTGTGCTTGCAATTGCCATGATTGTTATAATTCTGTTTTTTCCGTTAGTCATGGGTTAAAAATCACTACTTTCTACATTATATGTGAGAATATTATAGCACTATTTAAAAAGAATGATACAAGGATCACACTTAAATAATTTGATATGTTTTTTATTGAGATAGCTAGTGGAATAAAAAGCATATCAGGTTAAAAAAACATATTAACTGTTACAGCAATAATCGTTATGAAAATGAGACTCAAAATCGAATATTGAATTAAATATTTTTTGATCTCTTTTGGATAATCTCTGATCACATACTTAAACGTAATCAGACTTGCTAAAGAAGCGATAATAGTCCCCATAGAGCCAATATTAACACCTTGAAGCAAAGGTTGCCACAATGATTGTGGTGTAAAAGTTGATAAGAGAACAGCTGCTGGGACATTGCTAATAAACTGACTTGTTATGATACTGAAGAAAAAGACAGAGTTTCTTGTGTTGAGCAATCCTGAAATTAAATCCTGTATACTTGTCATTTGGGAAAGATTTCCAGTAAAGATAAAGAAAGCTATAAATGTAAGTAGTAGATGAAAATCCACACGTTTAAGAAGATGTCTGCCATATAGCGACATGAGAATTAATGTGATAAATAGTGTATAAATTTCTGGTACTATTCTCAAGATATTAAGCAACGCATTCAAAAGAATTAATAAATAGAGCATGAGTCTTTTGACATCAACTGGAGGTGTTGTGATATTAAGCTCGCATGTAGATGATGGTATTCTGATAAACAATGTGATCATGATTAATAGAAAGCCTAAAATAGTTATAGGAAGTGTTACCGATAGAAAAGAAGAAAACGGAATATCATAGAATGCATATAAATAGATATTTTGTGGATCTCCCATAGGTGTGAGTGCACTCCCCATGTTGGCTGCTATGGTTTGAAGAATCAATAAAGTTATGGCATGCTTTTCTTGATGGGTATGTTTCGTTATGAAAATAGTAAAAGGAATCAGTGTCAATAAAACAGCATCATTTGTAAGTAGCATGGCTAGAAAAAATGTTGCTAGAACAATCATAAAACCAATCCATTTGATGTTTTTTAAATGCATGACAAGTTTGGTTGCTATATAATCAAAAAAATGGGTCTCAAAGATACCAGAAACAGCAATCATTATCGTGAACATAATGACTAATACTTTCCAATTGATGTACTCAAAATAAGCAATTGAAGGAGGTATGATGAACATGGATGCTATTGCAAAAGTAAGCGCAATAACCAAGACTTTATCTCTTTTGAGAAAGGTGAATATGCTTTTCATATGACCTCATATGTGATGATGACAATCGATATTATACGCTTATTTTTTAAAAACTCAATAGATTATTATCGATGTTCAAAAACACATGAAGTCCATGATTGAAATATGGTATAATATCATGTGAGGACAATGAAATGAATAATATATATTTAGAGTTTTACAATCAACAAACAAGAAGATTACCACTGGATAATTATAAGGATATTAAGATTGAAGAATATCCATTTTTAGTGATAGAAGATACAAATCTGTGCTTAAAGACAGATATACTTATAGGAAGACTTGACCACAAAAAGACTTTTGGCTTTTTAAGACAGGAACTTGGAGATATCTATATTGACCAAAGATATTTATCAGATGCAATGCATGATGATATTGTGCTTGTCAAAGAAGGTGTTGAACCAAAGATAGTATTAGTTGTCGAACGTGCACTAACTGTTATCATTGCTACTGTAAAGAAAACAAAAAGAGGTCTATTTTTTGAACCAGACACCTATATTGATCGAAGACTAGAAGTAGAAAACACTGAAGGTCTAGTTGCAGGACATGTAGTTATGCTTGAAGTTGAATCCATTGAACATTTTGGCATATACGCTCATGTCAAAAAGATCATCGGACATATTAACGATCCAGACATCAATACGCTTAAAATCGTTTTTGGCTATGAATGGCCACAGAAATTTTCTGATGAAGTCATGAATTCCTTAAATGATATACATATCAACTATGACCAAGAAAAGAAAGAACGTCTTGATTTAACAAAGGATTTAATTGTTACCATCGATGGCAAAGACGCTAAAGATTTAGATGATGCGATTTCTCTTACCATAAAAGATGGATTTTATCATCTTGGTGTTCATATCGCTGATGTTAGTCATTATGTCAAAGAAGATTCGCAATTAGATCAGGAAGCATATCGAAGAAGCACATCATCCTATTTAGCTGATCGTGTCATACCGATGCTGCCACATTTATTATCCAATGATTGGTGTTCTTTAAATCCCAATGAAATCAAATTAACACTATCATGTCAAATGATTTTAGATATGGATGGCAAAGTCGTTTCTTATGACATTCAAAAAAGCTATATAGAAAGTCATAGAAGACTTAATTATGATGAAGTCAACCATTTCCTAAAAAATAATGTTTCATTACATGATAAAGCTGTAGAAGATATGTTAACGACAATGAATGAGCTTTCTCAAAAATTAAAGGTCATTCGCAAGGCTCGTGGCGAAATAGAATTTGAAAGCAGTGAATTAGGATTCATCGTAGACAAGCAAGGACGCGTTTTAGATGTCTATGAAAGATCAACTGATGATGCTGAAGAGCTGATTGAATCTTTCATGCTGATTGCCAACGAGACTGTTGCTTTTCATATGAGTCAGTCAGATCTTCCTTGCTTGTATCGTATTCATGAAAGACCAGACGTGCTTAAATTAAAGAATGCATTAATCATGGTTTCTAGAATGGGGTTTCCAGTTAATATGAAGCAGCTAGGCAATCCAAAGCCACTACAAATACTGACACAAAATTCTTCTGGAACACCTTATAGTTATATCATTCACATGATGATACTTAGAGCGATGCAAAAAGCTAAATATAGTGAAGTGTTATCTCCTCACTATGGCTTAGGTGCGAGATATTACTCACACTTCACATCTCCAATTAGAAGATATCCAGATTTAATGCTACACCGTTTAATTCATACCTTTGTCTTAGGTGAATCAAAGAACATGAAACATGATATGTATCGTTTTGAAGCGATGATGCATGATGTTGCTACGCATACATCTGATCAAGAAAGAAAAGCTGTTCAGATGGAACGTGATGTTGCTAAATTAAAGAGCTGTGAATTCATGGCTGACAAAGTAGGCAACTACTTTAAAGCGATGATTACACAAATGATGCCATCAGGCATGTTTGTCAAACTTTCAAATGGCATCGAAGGTTTTGTTCCTCTTAGAGTTCTATATGATTATTATATGTATAATGAAGCACTTTTAACATTCATCGGTAATAGAGGTAAAAAATATCGTTTAGGGGATACCGTCAAGGTTGAACTTTTAGATGTCGATTTAGGAACTAAGAAAATGGATTTTGTTATTGTAGATAAGAATAAGAACAAGCAGGTAAAAAAACATGAAGCTTATAAGCCAAAACAAAAAGGCTAGACATGATTATTTCATTAGTGAAACATTTGAAGCAGGTATTCAATTGTTAGGTAGTGAAATCAAATCTATTCGTCTTGGAAAAGTCAATCTTAATGATGCTTTCGTGACCTTTAAGAATGGTGAAGCATATGTCAACAACATGCATATTTCTAAATATGATTTTAGCAATCGATTCAATCACGAAGAAACAAGACCAAGAAAGTTGCTCTTGCATCATAAAGAAATCGTTAAATTATTTGCTAAGACAAGAGAACAAGGATTTACTATCATTCCCCTTAAGGTCTATCTTGTTGAAGGTTTATGCAAGGTAGAAATTGGCTTGGCAAAAGGTAAAAAAGAATATGATAAACGAGAAACATTGAAAGAAAAAGATCAGGATTTGCGGATGAAGAAAATAATGAAAAACAGGTAGTAAAAAATGGAACACAAAATTGGAATTGCCTTAGGAGGCGGTGGTGCCAGAGGATCCTACCAAATTGGTATCTTGAAGGCACTAGATGAAGCAAACATCTTAACAGACATTCATCATGTATCCGGAACTTCCATTGGAGCAATCAATACGTTCATGGTTATGGCAAAACTCAGCTTTGATCGTATGATTGAAATTTGGGAAAAGATTAATAATTCGGATATTTATGGATCCGGACCTGATCGGTTCAAGATGGACCGACTAGGTATTTTCAGTTTACAGGATGCATTTAATGTTTTATCTAGAGAAGTATCCTTATCAGAAATCAGAAATAGCAAGATTCAAGGATATGTGACATCAGCTAAAATAAAAAAAGATTCATTGATTGATCAAATCTTAATTCATAGAATGAAAAAAGAGGTCTTTCATTTAAATGATTTTGAAGATCCTCATAAGGCTGTTTTAGCAAGTGCATCGATACCGGTTTTATTCGGATCAACAACCATTGGAGAAGATCATTATGTTGATGGTGGTGCAGTTGACAATTGCCCGGTTCAACCACTACTCGATCAAAATTGCGATATTGTAATTGCTGTACCCATTGACGGGTTCTTTAGACCTAAAAAATATCAAGATAAAAATATCATACTCATCAATCTTAAGACACACCTTCTTTTTCATACCATCCCGTATGATATTCTAGACTTTAAACCAGATATTGTCACTGATAAAGTTGATTATGGATATCAAATGGGGAAACTCATGATTAAAAAACTTAAGCATTTAGGCTATCTTAATTCCGATAGCACATGGAATAAACCTGATGGATTCACTCATATCAATATAACTAAAGAAGAAGAGAAAAAAATGAAGGAAGAGGTTTAAACTTATGGATCTAGAGATTGTCAAGATTATTCAATTATTAAGAAATCCGTTTTTCGATTGGTTTTTCTATTTGGTTACACAAATTGGTGATCAATATTTCTTCATCGCGCTTGTAGCGATCATGTACTGGACAATAAATAAGAAGTATGCTCATAAATTTGTATTTGCTTATATGCTAACTGCTGGACTCAATACCGGATTAAAAGAAATATTCCAACGTTTGAGACCTTATTATTACCAAGGTGTTCAAACTGAACCCAGTTGGATGACAACAGGATACTCATTTCCAAGTGGACATTCTCAAGCTGCTGGGGCATTAGGATATATGGCATATGATGTTTCTAAGAAATTATCAAAAAAATGGATTTGGTATATTGGGATTGCTATTTTGATTCTTGTGCCTCTATCTAGAGTTTATTTAGGACAACACTTCTTATCAGATGTCGTTGTTGGAGTCACATTAAGTTTTGTATTATCCATCTTTATTTTTAAGTTGGTTGATAAAATGGGTGATCAAGAGCATTTATATACTTTGATGCTTGCTCCAATCTTTATATTGGTCATGTTCTTTGTTCAAAGTAGTGATTTGTTTGTTGCAGCAGGTGGTTTCGTTGGATTTGCTGTCGGATATTATTTGGAAAAAGAATATGTTAAATATGATGTTAAAACTGTTTTTTGGCAACAAATATTAAAGGTAGTCATAGGTTTAGTAATTGCCATTGCACTTAAAGAAGGATTGAAGATCATCTTACCTTACTCAATTGATGAAGCATATAATCCAACAACACTCGACTTAATTTTTGATTTTTTCAGATACTTACTGATAGGAGTATGGGCTGCAGTTGGTGCACCCCTAGTATTTAAATATGTTTTCAAACATCATCAAGAAATCGTTTAATGAACTCTCAAACTTAGAACTCTATCAAATCCTTGATTTAAGATTCAAGGTTTTTGTCATGGAGCAACAAATCTTATATGTTGATACAGATTATAAGGATTTAAAGAGTGTCCACTATATGATCAAGGATAATGATGATCTTGTCTGCTATTTAAGGCTGATTGATAAAGGTGTTAAATTCAAAGAATATGCCTTATCTAGAATAGCAACTGATCCCAATTATCGAAGTCGTCGTTTGGCATCGCAACTTATCAAAGAAGCTTTAAATGATGTGAAGGGAGAACCTATCAGAATATCAGGACAAGCTTATTTGAAAGATTATTATGAGCAACTCGGTTTTGAAGTCGTAAAAGGACCTTATCTAGAAGAAGATATTTTACATTATGAGATGGTTCATCCCAATCAATAAGCAAACATTATACCTTTACAACGAGCAATAACTATGTTAAAATGTAATCGCAATGAACAGAACGAGTAGTAATCATTTACTTTTTAAGAGACTTCGTGGTTGGTGAGAACGAAGAAGGAATGTTACGAATGCTATCTGGGAGCAAAAGGTATGTCGGCCGTAACGACTAAAGAGGGCTAGAGATTCATTTCTAGAACTAAGGTGGTACCGCGTAGCTTATACGTCCTTAGACAATTTCTAAGGACTTTTATTTTTATTCATATGGAGGAATTGTTATGAAATACATGACCGCAGCAGAAATCAGACAAACATGGCTATTGTTTTTTGAATCAAAAGGGCATAGGATTGAACCTTCAGCCTCATTGGTTCCACAAAATGATCCGACACTCTTATGGATTAATGCAGGAGTTGCCCCATTAAAGAAATACTTTGATGGTAGCGAAACTCCAGTTAATCCAAGATTAGCTAATGTTCAAAAGTGCATACGTACCAATGACATTGACAATGTCGGCAAGACAGCAAGACATCATACATTTTTTGAAATGCTTGGAAACTTTTCAATTGGAAACTATTTTAAAAAAGAAGCAATTGAATGGGGACTTGAGATATTAACGGATCCAAAGTGGTTCGGTTTTCCTGTTGAAAAACTCTATATGACTTATTATCCAGATGATCTTGAAGCAAGACAATATTGGATTGATTGTGGCATAGAACCATCTCATTTAATTCCAAGAGATGACAATTTCTGGGAAATTGGACCTGGTCCATGTGGCCCTGACACAGAAATCTATTTTGATCGCGGAGAGTCTTATGACACACGTGGTAAAGAACTGATTGAAGAAGATATTGAAAATGAAAGATATATTGAAATTTGGAATATTGTTTTTTCACAATACAATTCAAAACCAGGACTTAAAAGAGAAAATTACCCAGAACTACCTAATCAAAATATTGATACTGGTGCTGGTCTAGAAAGATTTGCTTGTGTCATTCAGCAGGTTAAAACGAATTTTGAAACCGATTTATTCTATCCAACCATCAAGCATGTTCAACAATTATCAGGAGTAACTTATCAAGGTCAAATGGCATTTAAAGTCATATCAGATCATATTAAAGCTTTGGTTTTTGCTATCAGTGATGGTGCGATGCTTTCCAATGAAGGCAGAGGTTATGTGCTTCGTAGATTACTTAGAAGAGCAGTGAAGTATGGACGTTCAATTAACCTAACAGAACCCTTCTTATATCAGCTCGTTGATGATGTGGTTGATACCATGGGAGTATTCTATAAGAACCTTCATGAAACCAAAGACATTGTTAAGAAACTTGTTTTAAAAGAAGAACAAAAATTTCTTGAAACCATCAATGAAGGTGAAAAACATCTTCTTGATGCGATAGAAAAAGAAGGTAAAGTCATATCTGGAGTCACAGCATTTAAGCTTTATGACACATATGGATTTCCTATTGAACTCACACTAGAATATGCAAACGAGCATCAAGTAGTTGTTGATGAAAAGGCATTCTATTTAGAACTTGAAAAACAAAAGGAACGCTCTAGAGCAGCAAGAACAAATCATGGTAGCATGAAAGCTCAAGAAGAAGCTTTCTTAAGTTTTGTTGAACCCTCATTATTTGTAGGGTATAACACACTTCAAACTGAAGCAAAAGTAATCAAAGTTTTTGATCAAGGTATAGTCTTAGATCAAACACCATTTTATGCTACAAGTGGTGGACAAGTCGCTGATCAAGGAACCATTAATGGTCTTAAAGTAACTGATGTTTCTAAGCTTCCAAATGGGCAATTTTTACATCAGGTAGAAGAAGGTGCATTTGAAGAAGGTGATGAGGTTCTTGCTATCGTTGATGCATACCAAAGACTAAGAACCATTAGAAACCATAGTGCAGCACATTTATTCCATCAATCGATTAAAGATAATTTTGGAAAACATGCGAATCAGCAAGGTTCACAAGTATCTCCAAAAAGCTGGAGATTTGACTTCAATCATTACGAAACAGAATCAGATGAGAAAATTCTTTTAGTTGAAAAACTGGTTAAGCATTATATTCATGAAAAACCACTCGATGTCATCATTCGTGAAATGCCATTAGAAGAAGCTAAAAAATATGGCGCTATGGCATTATTTGGTGAAAAGTATCACGACATCGTTAGAGTTGTTGATATGGGTTGGAGCAAAGAATTATGTGGCGGAACACATGTCAAGAATACAAGAGAAATCGTTGATTTCGCAATCACCTCTTATGAATCGATAGGTTCTGGTATCTATCGTATGGAGGGCGTCACTGGAACTGATGTCATAGAACAGGTAAAAGGCTTCTTAGAGCCACTTTATCGTGAACTTGAAACTTTATACGATAAGATTAATAGAATGGAAATCAATATCGTTATTCCTGAGCAACCTGAAATCATCGGAAGCTATAAAGATATCATCAATATGCGTCATTACGTCATTGAAATCAAAGAATTGATCAAAGAAAAAGAAAAAGAAATCAGTCGTATCAAACAGCAAGATGTCTTGCAGAGACTAGACGACTTCATTCTTGACAGTCAATCACAAAAACAAGTGATTGTTACACATGATATCGATTCTAAAGTTTTAAAGCAATTGATGGATGCACTTTATGATAAAATAAAAGCGCAAACATTATTCCTTGTTAATATCCAAGAAGGCAAAGCAACATTCTTATGTAAGAGTGCCTTGGATCAAGCAGGTAACCTTGTCAAGCTTGCTGCATCACTGACCAATGGTTCAGGTGGCGGAAAGCCAAATATGGCTCAAGGTGGAACTCAGGATTTATCCAATCTTGATCAAGCAATTGAGACCATTAGAAAGAGCTTATGAAAAAATATTTAGGACTTGATTTAGGAAGTAAAACAGTTGGAATCTCAATGAGTGAATCCGGTGTGATTGCTTATGCACTGACCACAATAAGATTTACTGAAAATGATTATAATGAAGCTGCTGATCAAGTTGCAAAACTTGTCAATCAGCACAAGATTGAAATCGTGGTTTTAGGATATCCAAAACATATGAATAATGATATTGGTATCCGAGGAAAAATCAGCGAGGATTTTAAAGTGCAACTAGAACAAAGATGTCCTGTAGAAATTGTTTTATGGGATGAAAGATTATCAACACAAACCGCACTTCGTACGATGATTAAAGGCTCAGAACGACGCAAATCCCAAAAGCAAAAAAAGGATGAGCTCGCTGCTGTTGTTATATTACAAAACTATTTAGATTATAAAGGAGCAAGTCTATGTTAGAAGAAAACCAAATGATTGTTACAAATGCTGAGGGCGAAGAGTCTGTATGCGAAATCTTATTTACACATGAACACAATGGTAAGAACTATGTTGTCTTTGAATTTTTGGATTCACATGAAGTCAGCGCTGCAGTTTATGTTGTAGGCGAAACCGAGGATGAAGGAACTTTCCTTGATATCGAAACTGATGAAGAATGGGATATGCTAGATAAAGTTTTACAAGCATATTTCGATAGTGAAGATGACGAATTAGAAGACGAAGAAGAAGAGGCATAATGCTAGAAGAGATTAAACAGTATGCTAAAGATCATCAGGTTCCCATTATATGTGATGATGGTCTTTTGTTTCTAACCAAAGTCATCAAAGCATACAAAATTAAAAATGTATTGGAAATAGGAACTGCAATTGGCTATAGCGCACTCGCTATGGCCAATTTGGGTTGTCATGTAGATACTATGGAAAGAAACGCAGAAATGATTGAACTGGCTAGAAATCATATGGAAACCTATGATCAAAATCATCAGATTAATCTCATTTTTGCTGATGCATTGACGTACCATGGAGAGCTTAAGACATATGATCTGATATTTATCGATGCCGCCAAGGCACAATATCAACGCTTCTTCGAAAAATATAAACCTTATTTAAATCCTAATGGTATTGTTGTATGTGATAATTTGAGATTTCATGATCTAAAACCAGAAAATGTTAATAGACATACAAAGCAATTACTAAGAAAGATTGAAACATTTAAATCTTATTTATTAGAGCATCCTGAGTTTGAAACGACATTTGTTGATCATGGAGATGGAATGAGTTTAAGCCAAAGGAAATCAATATGAAATTGTTAATAACGATTTACCAATTAAAAAACTTAGAAAAACTTTCAGTATATGCTGATGGTTTTTTAATTGGTAGTGATCAATTTGGAACAAGACTTACCAAGAGTTTCTCAGATGAAGAGATTACTTATGCATTAAAACAAACAAAGGCTTTAAATAAGTCATTGTATCTGGTCTGCAACCAAATGTTTAACGATGAACAATTAGAATCTTTTGAGGATTGGATACAAACATTACCTATCAGTGAATTTTCTGGAATTATTGTTGCTGATTTAGGTGCTTATCGTGTCCTAGAGCGTATGGGTTATAGCAATTTAATTGTTTATAATCCCGAAACATTATTAACCAATGCTTATGATTTCAATTTTTTAGCTGATTTTGATATTCAAGGTGTTTTCGTTGCTAAAGAAATCACATTAGAAGATATTATATATATCGGTAATCATAAAAAATATCAGATGTTTATGATTGGTCACGGTCATTTGAATATGTTCTATTCCAAAAGACAATTAATTGATAACTTCATGTATTTCACAGAATCTGAAAATCCTTATCATAATCGTCAAGATCTAAAGATTGTTGAAGAAAATAGAAAAGATGATCCTTACCCCATCTTAGAGGATCAAGCAGGAACTCACGTTTTTAGAAGTCAAGTCTTATCATCAATTGATCACTTGACAGAATTAAGAGCTTTTGTTGACTATTTGGTTGTTGACACATTATTTAAAGATGATGATTATGCTTTTAGTATTTTAAAAATGTATCAAGATGGAAAAGAAGATCTAAATATCAAGAATCAAATTCAAGATAAGTATCAAGAAGTTTGGGATGAAGGTTTTTTCTACAAGAAAACAATATATAAACACAAAGGATAAATATGATTGAATTGTTAGCACCTGCAGGTGATCTGGAAAAATTAAAAATTGCACTCATGTATGGTGCTGATGCTGTCTTTATTGGAGGACAGAATTTTTCACTACGCGCTCGTGCTTCTAATTTCACGCTTGATGATATATATGAGGCCACTGCTTTTGCCCATCAAAGAAACAAAAAAATTTATGTCACTACCAATATCATTCCTCATAATGAGGATATGGATGGTGTTATAGAATATTTGCAAGCTTTGGAATCTAGACATGTGGATGCGATTATATCTGCTTCACCATTCATCATAGATATGGCACTTAAGCATACCAAATTAGAAGTTCACTTATCAACTCAACAATCAGTTACCAATAGCGAGGCTGTTAATTTTTGGTATAACCATGGTATCACACGGATTGTTTTGGCACGAGAATTGAATAAAAATCAAATCAGACAAATGATTCCTAAAACAAAAGCCGATATTGAAGTGTTTATTCATGGTGGTATGTGTATGTCCTATTCAGGAAGATGCAGCTTATCAAACAATATGACTGACCGAGATGCTAATCGAGGGGGCTGTGCACATTCATGCAGATGGAGCTATGAGCTTACTCAATCTGGAAAAAGTGTAAGTGATCAAATGTTTTCAATGTCCTCAAAAGATTTAGAAGCCTTAGAACAAATACCATTCTTAATCGAATCAGGTGTTAAGTCACTCAAAATTGAAGGTAGAATGAAGAGTCTTCATTATATAGCAACAGTCGTCTCTACCTACAGGAGATTAATTGATGATTATGAAAGAGATTTAAGAATCGATAATTATGATTCCTATCTTATTGAACTTCAAAAAGCTGAAAACAGACAAGCATCACATGGGTATCTTGAAGGTCTACCTGGTGTTGAGCAACAGCTTTATGACAAGAAGAGTGAACAACCCTCACAATTATTCATCGGACTTGTTCAAGATTATGATCATGAAACTCAAATAGCTACCATTGAACAACGTAACTATTTTGAAGTGGGATATGAAATTGAAATATTCCATCCAAATGGCAATGAACAAACATTTATTTTAGACTACATGACAGATGAAAAAGGTGAAATAACACAGGTTGCCAGACACCCACAACAAATTCTAAAGATCAAGGTTCCATTTGCTGTTGAACCCTATGCCATGTTGAGGAAGAAATAATGGAATATTTTGAGAAAAATGGGAAAACAATTCCATACCAAATCATTCATAAAAGAATTAAGAATACTTATTTTAGAGTCAGAGATGGCTATCTTAAGGTGTCCTGTCATCCACTTACAAAAAAGACTCTGATTTTAAATTACATAAATCAAAGATTTGATCAGATTCATGCTAAGTTAAGGATAGTTGCACCAACTGAACCAGATGATAAAATCAACCTTTGGAATCAAACTTATGAGTTTATGTATTCTTATGGATTATTCAGATATCGCATGCATAGTGATATCATTGTTGCATGGTCACTAAAAACAGATTCAAAAAGTGTTAAAAACCAAGTTTATGCTCAAGAATTAGAACTTCAATTAAAGAAAATAAAGAATGAAATCGAAGAAACAATAGCAAAAAAAGGATTAAGCCCCTTACCGTATAAAATAAAATATTACAAGAGCAAATATGGTAGCTATCATCGTAAAAACAAAGAGATATCACTGAATAGTTTCTTAGCTCGATTGGATCCGATTTATTTAAAATATGTGATTTATCACGAATATGCACATGCAATCGTTTTTAATCATTCAAAAGATTTTTATAATCTTTTAAACGAATTCATGCCAAATCACCGTGTTTATCAAAAAGACTTAAAAAAAATAGCAATTATTTGAAAAATGATGTATAATAATTAAGAAATTTAAGGAGGTACACCAATGGCTGTTAAGCAATCGTTTCAATTAACTCAAGAAGGTGTCGATAATTTAAAAACTGAACTCACATATTTAAAGGATGTTAAGCGTGGTGAAAACCTAGAAGCACTCAAAGAAGCAAGAGCACAAGGCGATTTGTCTGAAAATGCTGATTATGATGCTGCTAGAAATGAACAAGCAAGAATTGAAGCAAGAATTGCTGAAATTGAAAATATCATCAAGAATGTAAAAATCATTAAAACTACATCAGAAGATATTGTTAACATCGGTAAAACAGTACGTGTTCGTTTTATTGCAACAAAAGAACTCAAAGAATTTTACTTAGTCGGTAGCATCGAAGCCGATCCAAGTGCAAGAAAGATCTCTGTTGAATCACCTATTGGTAAGGCAATGCTCAACCATGCGGAAGGCGATACAGTTGAAGTCAAGACAGAAACAGGACGCATCTTTTCAATCGAGATAGTGGAAATTAACTAATGTCAGTTTACCAAAAATGTATACCGCATGCTTACCATGCATCCATTTTTGAAATTCCATACCAAACACTGAAAGAGCAAGGTATAAATTCCTTGTTTTTTGACTTAGATAATACGATTATTGCCTATGATGAAGCAGAACTAAATCATAAACAAATAGAGTTTATTAAAGAGCTACAAAAGGATTTTAAAGTGCTTATTTTGTCAAATACAAATTATAAGCGCGTCAATCTAGCTCTTAATAAGGTGGATATTCCATTCATTTGGCATGCAAAAAAACCTCTAAAATTTGGCTTTAATAAAGCATTAAAAATGTTGGATTCAAAAAAAGAAGAAACCTTGATTATTGGTGATCAACTCATGACTGATGTTTTTGGAGCAAATAGGGTTGGTATTGGCTCCATTTTAGTTGCTTCAGTCAAACGTAAATCTGACCGGATGATTACCAAATTCAATCGGATACTTGAATCTATAATTCTTAAAAAAATCCAAAAAAAATCACCGAAGCTTTATGACGAAAGGTTGAAATCATATGTCCTCAGTCATTAAATGCCAAGGGTGTGGAGCTATTTTACAAACAGAAGATCAATCCAAAGTTGGGTATGTATTATCATTAGATCATGAGTATTGCCAGTCATGCTATCGACTCATGCACTATGGAGAAGCTCACATCCATTTTCATCCTGAGGATTTACCAAATTTGGAAAGTGATTCCTTGATTGTGATGGTCAGTTCAGTCCTTCATTTGGATATGTTGTTTAGTTATCCAGTGTACCGATATCAACCAGATGCTCATTTTGTTTACATCATTAACCAAATAGATTTACTTCCAAGAAGTACAAATTTGGATAAATTGGTTGAAAAACTGACACAAAAAGCACGCTCATTAAATGTACCTTTTCAAGACTTGATTTTAATGTCAGCTAAAAATATGATTGATATTGAGAATTTAAAAAAGTATCTTTCATCCTATAAGCATAAAAATATCTATTTACTCGGTGTTCAAAATAGTGGAAAGACAACAATTTTTAAAGCATTGACCAATCAAACCAAGGCATTAGCTTTTAAAAAAGCTGGATTAACTCAAGAAGCATTGTCACATCCTTTTGGAAACCAGATCATCTATGATATGCCAGGCCTTTATCAGGAAGGCTATTTACATCAATTACTACCCTATGAGACATATAAAAATTTGATACCTGATACAGAAATGAAGCCTAGAGTTTATCAAATTAAAGATCAACAAGCGCTCTTCATTGAAGGATTGATTTCTATAGTATTTACAGGTCAGGAAATCAATGCGGTCTTTTATGGTCATCAAAGTATTAACATTCACAAAACTAACGCAAAAAGAGTTAAAGATTTGTTTTTGAATAAAGAAGAACATTTTAAAGTATTTGTCAAAGACTATGAAGAAAAAGCATTGAGAATTCCTAAAGGGAAAACTCAAATCACATTTGCTGATATGGGATTCTTACATGTTGTTGGACCCATGCATTTGAAGATAACATATCCTAAAGGTATGCACTTAAGCATGACGGAGGCTACATTTCAATGATTGAAGAATTAAAGAAAATAGTAACAGAAAAACTTAAAGGGCATCCCAAAAGATTAAAACATGTCTTAGGGGTCTATGATACAGCAATCAGCTTAGCACATGTCTATGATTTAGATGAAGAAAAAGTTGGTATTGCTGCACTCTTTCATGATTATGCGAAATACGATCCAATTGAAAAACAAATAGAGCATCTTGATTTAGAAATAATTAAGAGATATATTGATACACCAGTTATTTATCATGCTTTTGCAGCTGCAAGTACATTGGAATTAGATTTTGGTATCAATGATGAAGATATATTAAATGCTATCAGATATCATGTTTGGGGTAGAATAGGTATGTCCGACATTGAAAAAGTCATTTTAATTAGTGATTCCTGTGAACCTAATCGAAAATTTGATGATGCACAATACATTTACGAGCTTGCACATATGGATTTAGATCGTGCATGTGAATATGTGATGAAAGCAAGCATCGATTATTTAGAAACAAAAGAACTTGTTCCTGCTTTGGAACAGCTTAATGCATACACTTACTATATGGAGGTAAACCGTGGAAAAATTGAATAAAATCATTCAAGCATTAGAGGATTTAAAAGTAAAAGATTTAAAAGCTTACGATTTTGATAAAACATCACCATTTTATGATTATTTCGTGATTGCTACAACAAATGAGAGACAAGCCAATGCAGCAATCAATCACATAAAGAAAGCTTTGTTAGCTGATGAAGTTAAACACATAGAAGGTAAAGGTGGCACATGGGTCTTAATTGACTGTGGAGATGTCATTGTTCATCTATTCCAAGAAGACGACAGAAGATTTTATGGATTTGATCAACGTCTATTAGGTATTAAAAGGGTCAAATAATGTTTGCAAGAGCATATGATTTATTGATGGCTGACGTAGATTATGAAGCTATCTATCAATGGTTAAGACCATATATTGGATTAGATCAAACAATTGTTGATGCTGGTTGTGGTTCTGGATATTTATTACTTGAATTACTTAAAAACAATCATCTGGCTATTGGTATAGATAATGATACTGATATGTTATCATTAGCTCAAAATAGGCTCCAAGAGCACGAACTCAATCCCATGCTTTATGAACATGATTTAAGAGACTCCTTGGGAATCAAAGTTGATGTTGTTATTGCAATGTTTGATGTCGTAAACTATTTTAAAGGTGTTACCAAAGTTTTTAGTAATATTTATCAAGCATTAAATAAAGAAGGTATCTTCATCTTTGATATTTATAAAGAAGAAGTGTTCGAATTGTATGATAATTATCAAGAAGTTGAAGATGAACCTATTTTTTATGAGTGGCATGTTAAAACTCAAAATCAAAAACTTTATCATACTGTAAAAATAGAAAATGAAATTGTACGAATCATTCAATATGTCTACCCCATCTGTTATTACCAAGGAATTTTAGAATCACTTGGATTTAGAGTGGAAATTAAAGAAGGCATAGATTCAAGAAAACATTATATTATCGCCTATAAATAGGCGATTTTTTCTTTGATTGATTCAAACTATGTATGCTATAATATATATAATATAAAGCATAAAGGGGATGGAAGTATGTATAAAAAACCGATTGGTCTTAGACTTTTAGCATTCATCATAGATATGATTGTGATCATGTTAATTGGTATCTTGTTAAATCGATTATTTGGATTTGGAACAATGATGACATCAGGTTTAAGTTTTAATTTCAATTTAAATTTTTGGGAAGCTACAGTTTTGGCAATCGTTTATTTTGGACTGATTGAATTTTTACTTTATGGAAAATCCATAGGGAAGCATGCATTACATATTGAAGTAACTGATGGGAACCTAGAAAAAATAGAAAACAGAATGATTTACCTGTATCGTGGAGCTTTAAAGGGATTACTCATCGTTCCATCAATCATATCATTTTTGTTTGTTGTAATTAGAGAAGATAGAAGATCAATTCATGATTTAGCATTTAATACATTAGTTGTCAAAGAAATGAATGAAAATGATGTTATCACAAAAAGTAACAAATAGAAATTTATCATAGATTGCAAATTAGAAATTTTAATGATGAGTAGATAAAAAAAAGCCATTTTTGGCTTTTTTTTACATGAAAACAATATTTAATCTTTTTTTAACAAAATAATCTTTTTATGTATGACTCTTAATGATAACGAACTAGTAACTCATAAGCATGATAGTTTATATGGTCTGATGCCAGATATTTAATGCATGCATTATTTTACGAGTATCAAATAAACTATTTGTGATTTTCACATAAAGTATTTAGTACCTTCCAATACTATTATAAAGTGGAGGAAGATTATGAAACAGGCTATTATGATGACAATCATCCTAGTAGTTCTAGGATGGTTTTGGTTATATCCCAGACAAGAAGAAATTGAATATGTCAATCAATCGGCACCACCATTAGAAATGATTGAAGTAGAAATCAAAGGTGCGGTTGTGTTTCCTGGTGTTTATCATTTCTTTGAGCCATTAAGACTAGAGGAAGTCATTAGCTATGCAGGAGGATTGCTTGATGATGCAGATTTATCATCATTTAATCAATCTGAATTGATAAGTAGAGATAAGCAAATCACGATTTCATCAATTCATGTGACTGTTGAAACACCTTCGATACTTGTCAATATTAATACTGCTGGATTTAAAGAGTTGATCACTATCCCAGGGATGACGGAAACAAGAGCTGCTTCACTGATTATCTATCGCGAGCAGTACGGGAAGTTTAATAACATCGATGATTTAATCAATGTCAAAAACATAGGAATTGTCACTCTTGAAAAAATTAAACCATATATTACTTTGGGATGATTACTACATAGAGGGATATGCATTTTTCTTAATGATCCTTGGATGTTTTTATCCTTGGATTTTTATCATTTTACTAGCTTATTTATACTGGCAAAGAAGGCATGTCAAATTTCTTGTTATTTTGATTGGAATTCTCTTGCTACTAGCACGATACTATATATTTGATGCTCATGTGACACCAATATCTGTCCATGGTGAATCTAAAATTACCGAATTAACACCTTATGAATATTCTGATATGATTATTTTAAAATACAAAAATCATTATTTCCAAACTTTTGTAGATCAAGGTGTTTTTCAAGTCGGAGACATTGTTTTTGTTGATGCTTATGTAAAACCATTTAGGAATCAGACGATTCCTTTTGGTTTTAATCAAAACAATTATTATTTATCACAAAATGTGAGAGGGTATCTTGATATAGAATCAATTACATTTATTTCTCATTCGAATACTTTCTATCATTTGCGAGAAGAACTCAATCTTTACTTATCTAGCTTTGAGTCAAAAATCTATATGAAAGCTTTAATACTTGGAGAAAAGAGCTTTACAGAAGTACAGAGCTCACTTTATAAGAATCTTGGTATTCTATATTTATTTACTGTATCAGGGTTACATATCTATGGATTATTATCTTTGATAAAGAAAATCTTATTTTACTTTAGTTTTTCAGAAAAAACTCAATTCGTGATTGTGCTTATCATACTTTGCATAGTTGCTTATTTTAATCAATTTTCAATGAGTGTATTAAGGATACTTCTAATCTATATCATTCAATATGTTTCAAAACATATGAAAATGAATCTATCACAATTGGATTTTATCCATTTTTCTTTTTTTATCATGCTCATGTATCGCATAGAGTGGATATATAATATAGGGTTTTTGATGTTATTTGTTATTTTAAACTTCATCAATTTGACATCTTTTGTTTATAAGAGCTTCAATTTTTATTTGAAGAGATTGATGTTATCTTTGATTATCATTTTAAGCATTCTTCCATTTCAGACCACTTTATCACCATTTTTAATTTTGTTGCTGCCACTCATTATTTTATTCCTTTCTGGATTTATCTATGCACTAACACTTTTAGTCATCTTTATTCCTGAATTAGATCATTTATTATCATCGGTCCTTTTGCACTTTGAAGTAGTCATGAAAACCATTCAATCGATCAACATATCGTTTGTTCTCCCATCTATACCAAACTACAGCATCATGCTATATTATGTCCTTTTAATATATTTATTCAGGTCAAGAAACATAAGATCACTTTTACTCAGGAGTGAATTGATCTTATTATTGTTCTTTTTCTATATCTTTGATATTCATGTAAACCAAGAAATAAACCTTTATATGATTGATGTTGGGCAAGGTGATTCATTTTTACTCGAATCTCCATCATGCAATATACTGATTGATAGTTATCAAAATGTATTGTCTTTAATTAATGATTTGGGTATTTATCATTTAGATTATATGATCTTGACCCATAGTGATGTTGATCACATCAAAGAAGCTCAAAAGGTTATTGATTCAATTGATATTGATCATGTCATCATAAATCCCTATAATACCTATCTTTTAGATTATCAGAAGATGACACCCATGAAATCCGATGATCAAATCAGTTGTGGAACTTTTTTAATTGAATTTTTGGGTCCAATTCACGAATATCCTGAACTTAACAACAATGCTTTAGTCTTTAAAATGACAATTGGGAATCAAATATTTTTATTTACTGGAGATATTGAAAGTAAGGCTGAAGCCGATTTGATAGAAAAGTATGGTTATAAACTTAAAAGCGATGTTTTAAAAGTTGCACATCACGGATCATCCACATCGACTACTCATGAATTCATTTCTTATGTCGCTCCTGAAATTGCCTTGATATCATTAGGTGAAAATAATCGATACGGTTTTCCTGATTCTGAGGTCATTGAAAGACTCTTAATGGCTGAAGTTTTGATCTATAGAACTGATACAATGGGAACCATTGTCTACACTTATCATCAAAAGAAAGAAAAATGGTCCATGTGTCTACCATTTTAAGACGTTTTTTAGTATAATATAAGTAACAGTCAGGGGGCATGACCATGGCCGAGTCCATCTACCTTTATTACAGCAATAATGAATTTTTATTGAATCACAAAATTGAAGAAAAAATAGCAGAATTAAATGTGGATCCATTCAATGTCATTAAGTATGATGTACTTGAAAATTCAAGTGATGATATCCTTGAAGATTTACAAACAGTTTCTTTTTTTGCTGAACAAAAAGTGATTGTCGTTCGCAATCTTGCAGAAATCGAAAAAGAAGGAGAAGCTGTTGTCAAAAATTGGATTTCATATCTAGAAAAACCTAATCCTGATGTCATCTTACTTGTTGTACAAAACGAGCTATTACCTGAGGACTCACCTTTAGGCAATGCTTTATTTAAGTTTGCATTTATTGAAAAGATTAAGGAAATGGATAAAACGGAATATCCTGACTTTGTCAAAAACATGTTTAAGAAATACCAATATATGATTTCAGATGATGCTGTAGAAGCGTTATTAGAAAGAACTAACCTTGATTTTACGTTGATTAATCAAGAAGCTGAAAAACTTATGTTATTTGCATATGACACAAAGGAAATCAATGAGAAGGCAGTTTTGTTGCTTGTCAGTAGAAACTTAGAAGAAAACATATTTGAGTTAACCAATGCACTACTTGCTAAAAACCAACCTAAAACAATTGAAATCTTTTATGATCTTGTAGCAAGAAACGAAGACCCTTTGCGTATTTTGAATAATATCGTTGGTAAGGTTCGTGAGTTGATGCACACCAAACTCTTAATTGAAAAAGGATATCGTCAAGAACAAATAGCAGAACATTTCCATATGAAGAGTGGTAGAGCTTATTACCTTGTCAAAAATGCTCAATCCATCTCATTTAGTATTTTAGAAAATCATTTAAAGAAACTTTCCAAGCTTGATTATGATATCAAGTCTGGTAAAATAGACAAAAAATTAGGATTAGAGCTTTATTTGTTAGGAGCCTAATATGCTAGAACATCAAAAAATCCTATTGTTTGACTTTGAAACAACAGGATTATCGGCAGAACGTGATCAAATCATTGAAATCGGAGCCATTCTTCTTGAGAAAACCGAATCAGGACAATATCAAGTTGTTGACGAACTTTCAACGCTTGTCTTAGCAGATCGACCACTGCCACCTAAAATTATTGAAATCACTCATATCACTGATGAAATGCTCTTAAGAGATGGTATCACACAAGAAGAAGCATTTCACCGTTTTTTTAAGATGTATCAAGAAGACACTTTATTGGTGGCATATAACATCCAATTTGATTTATCCTTTTTGATTCATTTCTTTAGAAAATACTGGGATGCAAGATATCAATTTAAAAATGACATCTTAGATGTTATGGCAGTATATAAAGATAGACATCGCTATCCACACCGTCTCGATCAAGCAGTTGAAACTTATGGTGTTGAGGTTCCAAATACGCATAGAGCACTTGATGATATCAAAGCAACCCTTGAAGCATTAAAAAAGATGGGACAGGAATTAGATAATTTATCTAAGTATGTCAATGTGATTGGTTACAATGCGACTTATGGCGTATCTGGGCTCAAATTGCCTCATGTGAAATATATCGCACAAAAAGGTGGATATCGAGAAATCGAGAAAAGCTAAAAAAAAAGACACATCCACTGATGCATCCTTATAGGGTATTGACTAGATTAGCCAGACCTGATTTGTGTCTTGCGACGAAATTCTTATGAAATACTCCCTTAGCTAGACCTTTGTCTAATTTCTTATGTGCTAAAGACAATGTAAGAACAGCTTTATCTTTATCTTTGGCTGCTACAGCATTTTGTACAGCTTTGATTGCAGTTTTGACAGATGATTTAAAAGAAGCGTTGCTTAAACGGCGTTTTTCATTGGTTTTATTACGTTTGATTTGTTGTTTAATATTTGCCACAATTTCACCTCCCATATG
>Ga0180007_10000692_pt1 | contig 53127 bp, 46 predicted proteins | sample MM_PC_MetaG_FD_121122 | JGI IMG/M metagenome (GOLD analysis project Ga0180007, IMG submission 121122) | Groundwater microbial communities from the Aspo Hard Rock Laboratory (HRL) deep subsurface site, Sweden - MM_PC_MetaG | ecosystem: Environmental > Aquatic > Deep subsurface > Groundwater...
AATTGTTTTACTCAAAAGAAATCGATGTTCAGCTATCCCACAAAAAGTTGGACAAAAATATTCATAGGCTACATTTCTATTTTGGAAGAGAGGCACCAATTTTTGCAACTAAATTATTGCTAATCTATTTAAATACAACAACTTAACTTTTTCGATTTTGAAAACCGCACAAAACAGGAATAAATTGAAGCCTTAATTTAAGTATCTTTTTATTAAATAATTTAAGAGAGTTATTATGAAAACAATTAAATTTTTGCTGCTTTTTTTAACTATTATTTTTTCACTGAACAATAACGTTTTTTCAACAATTACTTCTCATCCACCTGAGGTATTTTGGGATGTGTGTGGATGGCATGTTTCACAATATAATGATTTTTACCCCAGTGCTATTGTATATGGTGGATATGCAAGGTACTATAGCATAGGTGCTTATTTCGGTTTTGTAATTGAAAAAAATATCAATAACACTTGGACAGAAGTTGCAAATGTTGATTATATAACTAGAGAATCAGATATGTCTGGAATTTGGTTTGGGGTTGATCAATTAATGTATCCTTCACAATATATAGCTCCCCATGGTAATGGCGAATTTCGCGTATCTTGTTTTGTAAGAGCAGAAAGTGCTGGATGGCCGCCTGCTATTGCTACTTCACCGTGGTCATATGTTACTATAACTGATGTTGTTAGTCCATCTGAACCAGGATCATTTACTGGTTCTTGGGTTTCAGAACATCCTTATATTAGTTGGTCTACTGTTATTCAAGATGATTTAGAAGAATATGTAATCTATAAAAAAGTGGGTAGTGGTAGTTGGTTAGAGTATGCAACCACTACAGCATCTAATTATACTGATGGTCATGAAAGTCAATACACAATTGGGGATGGGGATAAACGGTTCGTATATTATTGTGTTACTGCAAGAGACTATACTGAAAATGAATCAGATGTTACTGCACAAGTAAATTTTACTTGCGCTCCATGGCTAAGCAAAACTAATGAAGAACTAGTTGCATTAGAAGATCCAATTAATTATTATATTTCTGCAAACTATCCAAATCCATTCAACCCAACAACACAAATAAGTTATCAACTACCAGAAAATAGCTTTGTAAATTTGGTTGTTTATAATGCAATTGGGCAAAAAGTAGCAGAGTTAGTAAACCAAAATCAGTCTGTTGGTAAATACACAGTTAAATTTGATGCAAGCAACTTACCAAGCGGCGTTTATATTTATAAATTGCAAGCTGGTGAATTTAGTGCTGTTAAAAAGATGTTGCTAACAAAATAGTGGCAAAAAACCTCCGAAGTTTTGAAAACTTCGGAGGTTTTAATATTAGCAAATTCCGAAACCAAAAAAAAATAATTACAAAAATATGCCTTGCCATAAACAATAAACATCTTTATTTGCAAAAAAAATATTTTCAATTTTATCCTTTCAATTAAAAATTCTATCAGTAAACTTTGCTGAAGAACTTATTTTATATTAGTGCGTCTAAAAAAGTTGCAAAAGTAAATTATGATAAAAACTATGTTGAGTTTAACTTGAAAGGAAAATTAAAAATAATATTTTTAGGATTGGTCCTAATTCTTTTGGGCTGCCAGAAACAAGAATATAAAACAGAAATTATTCCAATGGAGGATTTTTTCAAAAATCCACAAAACATACAGTTTGAACTATCGCCAGATGGAAATAATATTGCATACTTAAAACCTTGGAAAAATAGATTAAATCTTTTTATTAAAAATCTTTCCACAAAAGTTGAAACCCAGCTAACAAGCGAAGAAAAACGTGATATTGGAAGAATATTTTGGGTTAGTAAATCCAAAATTATCTATTCTCTTGATAAATACGCAAATGATAACAATTCATTAATTTGTATTTCAATTGATACTAAACGTGTTAACGAATTATCCGACTCAAAGAATTCAAACGCTTTTGTAATAAATATTTTGCCAGAATTTGAAAATGAAATTATAATACAGACAAATGAACGAGATGCTGGACTTTTTGATGTTTACAGGGTTAATTTATTAAGTGGAGAACGAGAAATTATTGGTCAAAATCCTGGGAATATTACTGATTGGTTAACGGATAATAATGGAAAACTAAGAGTTGCTATTTCTACAGACGGAGTAAATCACGGTATACTTTATAGAGACACTGAAAATGAAAAGTTTAGCGAAATTAAAAATGTGAACTTCACTAATATTTTTGTTCCAATACTTTTTAGCGCCAATAACAAATATGTATATGTCATTTCAAATGAAAAAAGCGATAGAACTGCTTTAATCAAATATGATATTAAAAGGAATTATGAAACAGAACTAATTTATGAACATCCCGAAGTTGACATCGAGCATGTTTATAAATCCGAAAAAAGTAAAAATTTAATGGGTGTTTCTTTTGTTAGCTCAAAAAGAGAAAATTATTTTTGGGATGAAAGCAGAAATGAAATTCAAAAAAAATTGGAAATGAAAATCCCAAATATGGAGATGGAAGAAATTGGATCTGATTATGATGAAAATAAGTATTTAATTAAAGCTTCTTCCGATAAATCTTATGGAGCATATTATCTGTATGACTCTATAAAAGATTCGTTAGAAAAAATTTCCGAAATATCACCTTGGTTAAATAGTTCAGAGTTTTCGCAAATGGAACCTATCAGATTTCAATCGCGTGATGGACTTACAATTCACGGATATTTAACATTACCCAAAATGGAAATAATGGAAAATCTTCCTGTTGTTGTTCTTGCGCATGGTGGTCCATGGCTTAGAGATAAATGGGGTTTTGATAAAAGAGTCCAATTTCTTGCAAATAGAGGTTATGCAGTTCTTCAAATAAATTTTCGAGGTTCTGTTGGTTATGGAAAAGAATTTTGGAAAGCTGGTTTTAAGGAGTGGGGCGGAAAAATGCAAGACGATGTTACCGATGGTGTAAACTGGCTTATTAAGCAAGGTATTGTTGATAAAGACAGAATAGCTATTATGGGAAGTTCTTTTGGCGGATATGTTGCATTTCAAGGTGTAACTAAAACTCCAGAACTTTACACTTGTGGTATTAGCCAAGCTGGTATTTCTGATTTAACCTCGTTTATGCAGACAATTCCAGCAACATGGACTCCATTTCGAAAAATGTTATATGAAATGATTGGTGACCCAATTAATGATTCTACAATGCTTAAAGCAAACTCACCCTTTTATAATTACAAAAAAATTGATGTTCCTTTACTTATTGCTCACGGAAAAAATGATTCCAAAATTGAGATTACCCAAGTAGATAAGTTTGTTGAAAAATTAAAAGATAATGGCGTTGATGTTAAATATATAGTTAAAGATGACGAAGGGCACAGCTTTAACAAAGAAGAAAATAGACTTGAATATTACCGTGAAGTTGAATCATTTTTGGCTAAACACATAAAGGGAAGAAAAGAAAAATAGTTTTCCATTCCATTCAGAAAAATGTATTTTCACATTGCTTTTTTAACCATTAAATTTTGGAATTATGATAAATATTGAAAAATACAAACATGTAATTTGGGATTGGAACGGAACTTTATTTGATGATGTTGAGCTTTGTTCCAAAATAATGAACCAACTTCTTGAAGAAGCTAACTTGCCAAAAATAACTGTAAATGAATATAGAGCCGTTTTTACATTTCCGGTAATTGATTATTATAAAGCACTTGGACACGATGTTGGTGACGAAAACTGGCAAAAAATTAGTCATCAATTTATTAGCGAATATGAAGCAAATAAATACAATTATTCCATTTATGGCGATGCTAAAGATGTTTTAACAAAAATTAAAAATCTTGGAATTTCTCAATCTGTCCTTTCGGCTTATAAACAAGAAACTTTGGATGAATTAGTGGCACATTTTGGTCTTTCTGAATTTTTTGTTGGGTTAATTGGTCTCGATAATATTTACGCGACAAGCAAATTGGATAACGGATTAAAATGGATGAAGAAACTTGGATTTAAAAAAGGTGAAGTTTTATTTGTGGGTGATACACTTCACGATTGCGAAGTTGCAAATGCAATTGGTGCCGATCCTGTTTTAATTACACTTGGGCATCAATCTATAGACAAGTTAAAAAGCTGTAAAATTAAACTAATTGATAGTTTAAGCGAATTGATAACCCCTGAGTTACTGGCAAATTCCGCAGTTACATAAAAATTGAAAGCGGGACAGAAAAAACTTATTAAATATTGAGGGAAATGGTAAAAATGAAGTAATTGCAATGGGGACTGAATATACAACTGGGAAAAGTATATTACTGAAAATAAAAAATTTCTGGCAAAAAGAGTAATTGAGACTTCATATCAAACAGATTTAGGTAATTTATTTGAGATAGAATTATATGATATGTTAGGAAGCATTTGGATAAATGATAGTGGCGGACACAATATTTTCAACCACTATAGTTTTACAAAAGGGATGGATAAGAACTTTGGAGACTCTGGGCATGTGATACTAAGAGGTTATATTCATAGCTTATGTTGTACTGAAAGAAATGATTAGTTCATAACATGCGAATATGGAACAATTCAATATTTTAACAGAATAAACTCAATACAAATTTGCCAGTGGTAATTTCCAAAGCCAATACAATTGGTTAAATTCTGATGCAAAAATAGCATAATTATTGTATTTAGTAAAAATGGAGGCATAGTAGCAGTGAGATTACTTAAAAGATAAAAAGGAGGATGCAGCAACAGAGATTAAAAAAAATACTCACTATTAGTGAAGGTGCCATGAGTATTTTCTGGTTTGCTTTTATAAATTCTATCATTTAACTACCAAACTTACGATTCTTTGAAAAACTCTCTTTTTCGTTTCTGAAACATCAGTTGTTACTATTCTTTAAAAGTGTACCACTAATATTCATCAAAAGTATACCAGTAATAAAATAGAAAGAGATTCATGATTTTTGAAATGGAGCGAAGCTAAATGGAATAAATCATGATTCTCTATCGAAAAATTATTAACCGTTTCAGTTAAATTGCTATTAACAAATAACAATTTAGGTCGAAACACAATGCTTGGTATAGAAAAATAATTTTCTTGACAAAATAAATTTGAATTCGTAATATGTAACGGTAATTACAAAAATAAAAATAGTGAAAAAAATATTACATTATGATTGATTTAAGACTAAAAAAAATATTTATTGAGATAATTAAAATAGAAGGTTTATCAGGACGTGAAAAAAATGTTGCAAAGTACATTTCTAATTTTTTAAAGAAACTTAATTTAAATCCTATTGAAGATAAATCTTACTTAAAAACAAAGAGTAACACTGGCAATATTATTTGTAAAGTTGGGAATGGGGGAGATTATGTGTTATGCTCTCATATGGACACTGCTCGCTCTACTCAAGGTGTTAAACCGATTATAAAAAAAGATAGAATTATGTCGGATGGAAGAACGGTACTTGGTGTTGATAATCGTGCTGGTATTTCAGTGCTACTATATTTGGTTGAAAAAATAATTAAGGAAAAAGCATCATATAAAGATTTTACTCTTGTATTTACCACTTGCGAAGAAACTACACTTGGAGGATCAAGAAGTCTGGAGCTTAGTAAAAGAATTAAAAGAGGGTATATTTTTGATTCTTATCAAGCACCTGGGAAGTATATTAATAGTTCCTTTGGAGCAGCAGGATTTTCAATCAATATTTGGGGCAAAGCAGCTCATTCAGGAATTGAGCCGGAAAAGGGAATTGATGCACTTCAGATTGCTGTTAAAGCCTTATCTAAAATTAAAACTGGTAGACTTAAAGACGACACAACAATTAATTTTGGAAAAATTGAAGGTGGTACTGCCACAAATGTTGTGCCTGATAAAATATTCTTGAACGGAGAAGTTCGTTCAAACACAATGGAAAAGGTTGAAAAGCATATTTCAACAATTTCACAAAAATTTGAAGAAGCCACAAAAAGTTTGAATGGTAAAATGGAGTTTAAATGGGAATGGGATTTTAAACCATATAGGGTTTCCTCAAATAGCCAAATAATTTTGGAAATAATAAATGCAATTACAAATGCTAATCTTGAACCAATTGAATCAATTTCAAAAGGTGGTAGTGATGCAAACACATTTAATGAAAAGGGCATTCAATCAATAAATTTAGGAATTGGAGCGCAAAATCCTCATTCAAATGATGAATTTATTCTTTTAGATGACCTACAGAATACTTTAAACATAGCATACGAATTAGTGAGAAAAAAATGAAAAACCATTTAGTTATACTGTTATTTTTAATTATTTCGAACACTTTTGCTACAGATAATAATCCCAAAGGTCACTTAGTTATTATTGGGGGTGGAGAACGTCCTGATTATATAACTAATAAAATGCTTGAACTTTCTGGTGGAAGCAACACAAAGATTGTTATTATTCCAATGGCTAGCTCAGTTCCCATGGAAAGTGCTTTAGAGCAAAAAGATGATTTAAACCGACTTGGTTACAAAAATGTTGAAATAATTTTATGCGACAACAAGGGAGCAAATAGTGATTCGGTTCTTAGTAAAATTAAAGATGCCAATTTAGTATACTTCACAGGGGGAGATCAGGTACTGTTAACAAAGGCTTTGCTTGGAACGAAATTAATTGAAAAGATAAAAGATATATATATAAATGGTGGAGTAATTGGTGGTACAAGTGCAGGTGCTGCTGTAATGAGCAAAATCATGATCACTGGGGATGAATTATTAAATTCTGATTCGAGTAGAACCTTTGCTGAAATACGAAGTGGAAACATTGAAACTGTGGAAGGATTTGGTTTTGTTGATTTGGCTATAATTGACCAACATTTTATTCTTAGGAAAAGGCATAACCGATTACTAACTGTTGTTCTTGAAAATCCACAACTACTTGGTGTTGGAATTGATGAATCTACATCAATAATAGTTAATCCTAATGACACTTTTGAAGTATTAGGAGAGCGTGAAGTAATAGTTTATGATGCATCAAATTCAAAAGATATAAGCATAAACCCAATTGGGTTGGTCTCTGCTTCAAACATGAAAATGCATATTCTAAATTCTGGTAAAAAATTTGATTTGAAAAATAAAACACTATTTAAATGAAACAAATAAAACATTGGACACCTAACACATATTTTATTATTTCATCAATAATAATAGTTGTTGCACTTCTAAGCTGGATTATTCCTGCTGGTGAATATAACAGAATGATTATTGATGGAAAGAATATAGTAATTCCAGAATCATTCCACTATGTAGAAAGTAACCCACAGAGTATTGCGGATATTTTAAGGGCTCCAATAAAAGGCTTTGTTGAAGCTACTTTAATTATTGGGTTTGTGTTATTTGTTGGTGGAATATTTGGGATATTGCATAAAACCGAAGCCATTGATTCAATGATTAAATCTATCGCTAAAGCACATAGAAAATCAGATTTAATAAAAAAAATGTTAATCCCCATTTTTATGATAATATTTTCACTTGCCGGGGCGGTTTTTGGAATGAGCGAGGAAATTATTCCTTTCATATTAATATTTGTTCCTCTGGCATTGGCTCTTGGATATGATTCCGTTATAGGTGTTGCAATTCCTTTTGTTGGTGCGGGAGTAGGATTTGCTGGAGCGTTTTTGAATCCTTTCACAATTGGTATCGCTCAAGGGATTGCGGATGTTCCACTCTTTTCAGGAATTGAGTATAGAATAATTGTATGGTTTATAGTTACTTCAGTTGCAATTATATATGTATCCATTTATGCAAAAAAAATTAAGAATAATCCTCAAATGAGTATTACCTACAAGAAAGATTTAGAATTAATAAAGCAACTTAATTTGGATGAAATTGAAGATTACAAAGGTATGAATTTTAGTCATAAAGCAGTTGTTGTTTCTTTTATCTCAGGTTTACTTGTTCTTGTTTGGGGAGTCATAAATTTGGGCTGGTTCATTGAAGAAATATCAGCAGTATTTTTGACAATAGGTATAGTTGTTGCAATTAGTGGCAAATTATCAATAGATGAAACAACAAATTCATTTGTAGCTGGTGCAAAAGATTTAGTTGGCACAGCCTTGATTATTGCTTTTGCGAGAGGAATATTAATCGTTTCTGTTGAAGGGAAAATAATTGATACAATTCTATATCATATGTCTTCGGCTGTAAATAATCTTCATCCAATTGTTGCAAGCCAAACAATGTTTTTGGTCCAAACGTTTATGAATTTCTTTGTGCCTTCAGGAAGTGGACAAGCTGCCTTAACAATGCCAATTATGGCTCCACTTTGTGATTTGGTTGGTGTCTCTAGACAAACAGCTGTTTTGGCTTACCAGTTTGGCGATGGTTTCACAAATATGATTATTCCAACATCGGCTGTAACAATGGGTGTACTTGCCTTAGCAGATATACCTTGGCAAAAATGGGCAAAGTGGATTTTACCTTTGGAAATAGTTTTGTTTTTAATAGGACTTTTACTTTTGATTCCACCATTCTTTATGAATTGGTGAATAATTATAAAACAACAATAGGAGAGAACATGGCTAACAAATTACAACTTATTATTTTAAGTGCTTTGCTTTTTATAGCTTCCACTTCAGTATTTGGGCAAATATTTGAAAATGGCGAAATAGGTATAACACTAAATGATTACGGTAGAGTTAGAGTCTATTTAGGAAATTCTGACTCATTAGTTCAAATTGACAGATTTTCTGTGCTAGTTGGGTCAGAAATTGATAAAGTGTTTGATTACACAAACGATGCGGAAATGGTTGATAGCGCACGTAATATTGATAATTCGTTAATTGGTGATTACGAATTGTATGTTTCTACAGATAATATGTATTCAGAACTACCTCCAAATTTTTTAGTAAGTGTAAGGGTTTATGGCTGGAACACAGGAGGATTTGGACTAGCAAAATTTACCCTTGTTAATCATGAAGCTGATGGAATAAGTTCTTCAATCGGTTTTGAAGCAATCGCCAAAGTAGATGGTATTTATGGATTTGAATCTTCTGAATACATAAGTGATATAAATACTATGGATATTTTTGTTGGGGATGCGTCCACTCATACGGGTTTTCAAGTGTTGACGCAACCTTTAAAGACTCTTCATTCAATTGATTGGGTTGAAGGATATTCTGATAACGATACATTATTTTGGGCAAACTTAAATTACGGTTCTTTAGATGCTCTATTTGAATCGGGATCTGATGGTTCTGTAAATTTTATGGGATTAAATCCAATATCCATGAACGTTGATGATACGGTTTCTGTTTGGGTTGCAATAGCTGTTGGTGCAAATAGAGATGAAATGAAAACAAATATGCTTGCAGCTACAGCAAAATATCAATTAATAACAGATGTTGAAAAAGTCGAATCTAAATTGCCAGATTCATATAGTTTAAGTCAAAATTATCCAAATCCATTTAATCCTGCAACACAAATTAATTTTAGCATTACTCAAAGCGAATATGTATCGCTTTCTGTTTATAATTCACTTGGTGAAAAAGTCTCTGATTTGGTTAATGGAGAGTTAAGCAAGGGTAATTATACTGTTAATTTCGATGCTTCAAATCTATCAAGTGGAATTTATTTTTATAAGATATTAACAAATAGTTTTTCTAGCGTTAAAAAAATGATGGTGTTAAAATAATGGCAAGATATTATAAAATTAAAAATAGAATTCAAGATAATTACGATTCCCTATCTAAGAATCATAAAATATTGGCTAATTATTTTATTGACAATTTTGATAATATTCCATTTTTAAGTGTACAACAAATAGCAGAAGCAACCTTACTAAGTGTTGCTTCTGTAGTTCGGTTTGCTCAAAAAATTGGATTTAACGGCTATTTGGAAATGAGAGAGGAAATATCATTAAATCTTCAAGAACTAATTAATAAGAAGGACTTCTTTACTATTGTAGATGACGAAAATAATTGGAAAGAGGATCACCTAACGCTTGTTGCAAATCAAGAAATCAAAAACATTTCTGAAACAGTTAATTCAATTGACCCACAAAATTTCGACAAATCTATAAAAATGATTCTACAAGCGAAAAGAGTTTTTACAGTTGGTCTTGGTGTTTCTTATATGTTGGCAGAAATATTAGCTTATCAAATATCGCAAGTTGGTATTGCCGCAACAAATTTTTCTCACAGTCATTCATCATTTGCTGAACAAATATTGCACGTAAACAACGAAGATTTATTGATTGCGCTTTCGTTTCCACCCTATTCCCTTGAAACTATTGAGTCTGCTAAATATGCAAAACAAAGAAATGTAAAAGTAATTGCAATTACAGACAAAACATCAGCCCCAATTTCAAGATTCTCAGATGTGCAATTGATTGTTAAAACAGAGAATATGCTTTTCACAAATTCTTTCTCTGCTATTTCTGTGCTCATTAATGCAATTACAACGGAATGTGCATTACAAAATAGAATTGAAACTAATAAAATAGTTGATGAATTAAATAGGATAGTGGATAAAACAAAATTTTGTAGTTAAATTAATTTTAAACTAGGAGTTGATTTTGAAGAGGCTAATAATTGTATTTTTAATAAGCTTACCAGTAATCTTCTATGCAGGAACAACAGGAAAAATCGTTGGAAGAATAGTTGATAACAAAACAGATGAGCCGCTTATTGGTGCAAATGTGATGGTTGTTGGCACTTCTTATGGTGCCGCTACAGACATTGATGGAAATTACATAATTGTAAATATACCTCCTGGAACATATACTTTAAGAATAAGTATGGTAAGTTATAAGACTATAATAATGAATGATGTAAATATTGTTGCAGATAGAACAACTAATATTTCCGATAAAATGCAGCAAAGTGATGTTGAGCTAGACCAAATTGTTATTTCGGCAGAAACTCCATTAATTCAAATTGGCCTAACAAGTTCTGTTTCTGTTATGACGCGAGATGAAATAGAGGAACTTCCAATATCTTCATTTACTGAATTGCTAGCAATGCAAGCAGGAGTTGTTGGCAATGGCAGCAATTTGCATATAAGAGGTGGGCGTTCAAATGAAGTAGCATATTTGGTTGATGGAATGTCTGCCCAAGATCCACTGCTTGGAGGATTAGCTACTGAAATAAATAACGATGCAATTCAAGAAATGAGCCTACTAAGTGGAACTTTTAATGCTGAATATGGAAATGCACTCAGTGGAGTAGTTAATATTGTTACTCGTGATGGCTCGGACCAATTAAGTGGTAAAGCAGAATTTAGCACAAGTGAATTTGGGGTAAAAAAATATGCGGATCAACACGAATTAAGGTTTAATGGAAATTTAAGTGGTCCTTTATTTTCTCCAAATTTGACCTATTTTATTTCTGGTGAAAAATACAAAAGAGGAAGTTATTTGCCTTTTGGTTACTATAATAGTGGAACATTTTTTTCTAAACTAACCTATAGAGGATTTACGGGTGCAAAAATATCAATGGGCTACAGAAGTAGTATTGGTGATAGGCAGTCCTATAATCATTCGTGGAAATATATACCAGAACAATATAGTAAAGTGAAAACTACAAGTAATCAAGCTAGTGCCACATTAACACATACTTTAAGCCAAAATTTATTTTATGATATAAAACTATCTTTGTTTGAACAAAGCTATTATTCAGGAATAAATAAAGATACATCACAATACCTATCCACATCAGAGTGGGAATACTTGGAATCGGCGGGGACTGGGTTTGAATTTTACAAGTTGGCTGATCCCCTTGAACTTACAGATAGCAAGACGCGCACATTCAACTTAAAGGCTGATATATTTTGGCAGATAAATAAAACAAATGAGATTAAATTAGGGTTCCAATATAAAAAGTATGATTTAAAACTATTCTCAATATATGACCCCAAAAGAACCTTTCCATATTTAAATGATTATAATGAAAAGCCATTTGAAGTTTCTGGATATTTACAAGATAAAATAGAACTTCCCTACATTGTAATCAATTTAGGTTTAAGAATAGATTATATGAATTCAAATGCTCAGTATAGGGTTAATCCGCTTTTTTCTAATGAAGTAATAACTTCTAAAGCTAGAATGCAACTTAGTCCAAGAATTGGAATTGCACACCCAATATCAGATAGAACTCAATTACATTTTTCATATGGACATTTTTTCCAAAATCCTGAGTATCAATTCTTATATGAAAACAAGCAATACGATTATGATGTTCGTGAACCTTTGTTTGGTCAACCAAACTTAGACGCTCAAAGAACAGTGGCATATGAATTTGGAGTTACACATCAATTCACCGATAAAATGGCTATTAGTCTAAGCGCTTATTATAAAGATGTAACAGGTTTAATAGGAACACGCTACTATTTCCCTTATGTTGACGGAAGATTTACTGGATATACACAATATGTAAATGAGGATTATGCAAACATAAAGGGATTTGAAATAAATGTTGATGCAAGATCTACAAAATACTTTTCAGGTGGTTTAACTTATACATTCTCTATGGCGAGAGGAAGTGCTTCATCAGAAACAGAGCAATATCCAGGAACTGATGAATCTACATTGCTTTATTATCTTGATTTTGATAAAAGACATGTAATTAATCTGAGTACTACTTTTAAAATACCTAAAGATGAAGGTGTAGAAATATTTAATTCTAAAATATTTGAAAACATGGATTTTACTTTTGTTGCACGTGCTGGTTCGGGTTATCCTTATACGCCAAGCGGTCGAGATATTGGGTTTGTTGTAAAAAATTCTTTGCGCTTACCTTGGAATTATACAATTGACGTATCTATAGTTAAAGAGTTATCCATTACAGATTATGCTGATCTTAGAATATTTGCCGAAGTGCTTAATTTAACAGACTACAAGAACATCATTTATGTTTATCCTGATACTGGAGACCCAGAGTCTACAAATGTTGGAATTCATTCTGATGAATATATAAAAGATCCTTCAAACTATGGACCTCCTAGACTCGTGAGGCTTGGCTTAGGAATTAAATTCTAAAAAATGTATTGAAAATTTGAATGGTATAAAAAAATGAAAAAAACATTATTGATATTACTAATATTTACTATAACATTTCCTTTGGTTGCACAAAACAAATATCTGGATAAGGATAAAGAATCACTGCACAAAACAGAAGGCATAGTAGATAGAGCTGGTGGCACACACAATGCAAGTAACATTGGGTTGTTTTTTGAAAATAGAGGAAAGCTATATCCTCGAAGATTAACCCAAGGACCTTCTGGTGAGTTCCCAATAAATAGTGGAATGCACTACATTTACAGAATAAATCCAATGATAGGAATAGCAGGTAATGTGGCTCAAGTACGTTATACCGAAAATGAAGAATTTGAAGCGGTTGGTGGTTATAATAACCCAGATTTAGCATTGATAGCGTTTTCTGATGACCCAATTACATGGCCAAAAACGGGATGGCCTGTGATGGATGCTAATGGTAATCCAATAATGAAATCGCAGCAAGATAGTTATTGTGTTTATGACGATTTGAATAATACTAGGAAAAGACTAAATATTGAAGTGGCGCAAACAGGTTATGCATATGGAATCAATTTCGCTAAAAATATTCTATTTTTCAAATATGATATTGTAAATAAAAGCACAGAAAATTATAATGGATTTTACTTTAGTCTATATTCTGATTTTGATATTGGAAATGTTAGTGGAGGCGAGCCAGAATGGAGCGATGACAAAGTTGCATTTAACAAAGAAGATAATTTATTATATTTCTACGATGATGGAATTTCAACCGAATGGCCCGGGGGAAAAACGGGAATGATGGGACTTGCTTTTCTAAAAACTCCAGAAGTTAATGGTATAGAGCTTGGAATTACCGATTGGCATTATAATCTTTATGATGACGACCAAGATCAAGATACGATTCAATATGGAATTATGTCAAGTGCGAAATCACTATTTAATTCAAATTTAAGTGATAAATATTTTCATGTGGGAAATAATTCAAATATCCATTATGATGACCCTTCTACAATACCTGATAATGGAATTGACTTAGTTGCCAACATGAGTAGTGGTCCTTACACGCTTGCCGCTGGGGATACTTTATCGTTTTATACCGCAATAATAGCTGGCGAAACCTACGACGAATTAATGGAATACGTTAACAACGCATATAAAATAATGGATTTCAATTTCGAAATAAGTAAGCCTCCAGTTACCCCAACCTTAAGCAGTGTCTCGGGGGATTCAAAGGTTACATTGTATTGGGATGATAAAGCCGAGAAATCACTTGACAATTTTAGTGGTGAGTATGACTTTGCAGGTTATCGATTATATAAAAGCATAGATGATGGAATTACTTGGGAAAAAATAGCTGAGTATTTACTGAATAGTAAAACAGGATTACAATATAGTTACACCGATACAAAAGTTAACAATGGTTTTGAATACTGGTATTCAATTACCGCCTTTGATAGAGGGGATTCCACAACAGCTAGTCTTGAAAGCCCAAAAGGCTCAAATACTCGAGCTCAAAATTTAATATCTGCTATGCCTTTGTCAGCGCCAGCTGGGTATTCTCCAGTGTATTCTGATAATGTTGTTCATCTCGGAGAAGGTAAAGCAAATTATGATTTAAGTATTAAACCTGTTAATAACGATAATTTAAGTGGAAATGAATACAATGTGGGTTTTTACTATGTGGCAAAAAAAGAAAAAGGAAAATTGAAAACCAATATTGAAATAATGGTTAAAGATTCAGTTGCAACGGAAATGACAGGGTATGGAATTCATTTCCTTTCAAGTAATACATACGAACTTATTAATCTTGATACGGATGAAGAAGTTCCACCAAATCCTAGAACCTATCTTTCTGGGAGAGAATATAAATTGAATAAAGGACTTTCTGTTAAACTTACTGATATGGATAAAACGGATACAGAACATTTGCCAAAAGCTGGAGATTACATAAGTGTGCATTTTGGGATTAATGCTATTCGAAATAATTCTGATACAGTTATAAGTACAAGACAGTTTATTTTTGATCAAGAGCAAGCAACTAATGACGGAGTAATTATTTCTATGCATAAACCAAATTCGGTGCAAGATGTATCTAGAATAGGAGGTAATGACAATATTGAAATATCGTTTGATGTTGATGATGAAGCAAACTTGAGAGAAACAACTTACCTTATTAGTGTCCTTAATAATTCTATTGACGCTGACAAGAAAGCGTTTATAAAAATTGAAATAAAAGACTCGTTCAACGAAAGTTTAGTTGCTACATTTGAGTCACTTTATACTATGGATACATTCGTCTTTAATGGACTGGTTGGAACAGTTGAATTTAATCCAGAAGTGCCTCCTAGTGCCGGTAACATATTTTCGGTTACTTCAATAATTCCAACTGGTCCCAATTTACAAGATAGTTATACTTTCTCCATAAGTGGCTCTTCAATTGATAAAAAACTTGAATCTACAGAAATGAGTAATATTAAAGTAGTGCCAAATCCATATATTGTTTCTTCACTTTACGAACCTGAATTTGGAGAATTAAGAAAAGAACCGTTAAGACAAATCCAGTTTATAAACCTTCCATCACAATGTACAATATCCATTTTTACAGTTGATGCCGATTTAGTTAAAACTTTATATCACGATACAAATAGTGGTAATGAGCATTGGGATTTAAAAGCAGAAGGTGGACGAGAAATTGCCCCAGGAATATATATATACGTAGTTAAAACGGCAACATCCGAATATATGAACCGATTTGCAATAATTAAATAACAAAAACTTGGAATTAAAATGACGAAAAATTATTTTATAATATTTGTTTTCTTGTTAACAGTTCAAGTAATTGCACAAAACCCAAATTTGGGAACGTCGGGAGCACAATTTCTCGAAATACCTGTTGGAGCAAGGGGTGCAGCTTTGGGTGGAGCTTATATTGGTTTGGCTGATGATATAACAGCAGTATTTTGGAATCCAGCTGGAGTTGCCAATATTGCGTCGAACGCAGCCCATTTTTCATACATGAGATGGTTTGATATGTTTGATTATAATGCTGTTGCAGTAGGCTTTAATGTAAAAGATATAGGTGCTTTTTCAGTTAGCGCGGTTGTTTTTTCGATGGATAAAACTGAAATTACAACAGAGCTTGAACCGAATGGTACTGGAAGATACTTTGATGCAATGGATTTAGCTATTGGAATCACTTATTCAAAATTCTTAACAGATAAATTTGCATTTGGAATTACAGCAAAATATATTTCTCAAATGATTTGGAACGAAAGCGCCGAGGGATTTGCGTTTGATGTTGGTACTCAATATAGACTTGATTGGCAAAACATTACAATTTCAATGAGTATGAGAAATTTTGGTTCCGACTTGCAATATTTAGGTGAAGATTTAAATGTTATTTACGATAAATCAACGACTTTGCCTAAGAATAGATTAACTCCAGCAAGCCTTGAAACAGATTCATATCCACTACCATTAGTTTTTCAAGTGGGAATAAACCTTGATTTAATTACGTCAGATGTATTTTCAGTGAGAGCAGAAATTGATGCTGTGCATCCAAATGACAATAGAGAAAGACTGAATATCGGTTCAGAGATTTCGTTTTTCGATAGATTATATTTAAGAGGTGGGTATAGATATAATTACGATGACGAAGACTTGGTATTTGGCGCTGGTGCTTCTGTTCCTTTTAAAGATACTAAAGTAAAATTTGATTATTCTTATGGATTAAATAACATTCTCCCAAATGTTCATCGAATTTCAGTTGGGGTTGATTTTTAATTTTAGGAAGTACTTTGTGAAAACAGAAATAATATTTAATTAAATAAGCTAATACAAAACTGAAACAATTATGAAAAACCTGATTTCTATTACGGCATTGTTTTTTGCTTTGGGATGTTCGCATTCAATAAAAGCACCAATAGAGAAAAATAAATTTGTAAAATTAACCTCATATAGTGAAATTATTGACTTTGTTAAACAGTCTAAAGTTAGAAACAAATTAATTGATATTGAATATTTTGCTGTTTCGGCAGAGGGAAAAAATATTCCAGCATTAACAATTTCAAAAGATAATTTTACAAATTCTAATAAAATTAGAGTAATGATTTTTGCTCAACAGCATGGTGATGAACAATCTGGAAAAGAAGGTCTATTATTATTACTTAACGATATTGCTACAGGAAACTTAGATTATTTGTTTGATAGATTAGATGTAATTCTTGTTCCTCAAGTTAATCCAGATGGAAGTGAAAAAGATACAAGAAGAAATGGGAACAATGTTGACTTAAATAGGAACCACCTCGTGCTATCTGAAAGTGAAACAACAGGACTTCATGAATTATTCTATAAGTATTTACCTGATGCTACATTAGATGTTCATGAATATTTTCCATATAGCAAAGATTGGTTAGAATATGGTTATTTGAAAAATTATGACGAACAAATAGGGACTTTAACAAATCCTAATGTTTCTTCAAATATTGTAAAGATGCAAAAAGAAGAATACTTGAAATATATTAATGATTATTTAACTAAATCTGGCTTTTCATATAACGAATACATTGTAGGAGGTCCTCCGCAAATGAACAGAATAAGATATAGCACTATTGATGTTAATGACGGTAGGCAGAGTTTTGGTATATTGAATTCATTTTCGTTTATTCAGGAAGGGAAAAATGGAACAAATTCACTTGAAAATATTGAGCATCGTACACGTGGACAGTATCAAGGAATGAAAGGTTTTTTACAATATTTGTATAATAATTCTCGTGAAATCAAATCTTTAGTCAAAAGGGAACGAGACAAATTGATTAATCCTTCTCTTGACGAAGATATTGTAATAAGAATGGAGCATGTAAAAGGAGATTCACCAGTTATGATAAAACTAAAATCTATTAGTACTGGTGAAGATTCAATATTTAAAGTAGATGATTTTAATTCTAAAATATGTACTTATTTAGAAGTTAAAAAACCGAAAGGTTACCTTCTTCCTAAAACTGATACTAAACTAAAAGCTCTCATAGATAAGCACCATATGAAATATTCGGAATTTACGGCAAACAAAAATGAATCTATTGTTCAATATCACATCTTAGATATGAAAAAATCCATTGATGAGGAAGACGAACATTTTGACCCTGTTGTAAAAGAAGAAGTAGTTGTAAATTTAGATACAAGTCATTATTATTATGTTCAAACCAATCAATTGGCTTCAAATTTAATAGTAATTGCCTTTGAACCTCAATCAATGCTTGGCATTTCTCAATATGCCGATTACAATTATTTATTTGAAAAAGAAAAATACCCGATTCTTAAAGTTGTGGAAATAAAATAATTATGAGTAATTTTTTTCTTCATGTTCTAAGGATGAGGATGATAATTTTCATTCCTAAAAACTTCTTTCCCTTTAAATAGAGTAAGCAGTACTTTTGTTTTACATATATCTTTGGTTGGAATATTAAAAATATCTGAATTAATAATTATTAAATCTGCTGATTTCCCAACTTCAATTGAACCAGTTATATTTTCAAGATAATTAGCATAGGCTCCATTAATTGTAAAGCTAGTAATCATTTGTTCTAAACTAACAGTTTCGTCAGCCCACAATGCGCTATCACTTTTTGTGCTATCGGTATCAATTCTTGTTATTCCTGTTTGAATTGCAATAAATGGATTGCTTGGTATAGTAACAGGATAATCACTTGAAGAAGCAACAATTACCCCTGAGCTAAAAAAGCTTTTCATAGGGTATTCTATGTCGGCACGTTTTTGTCCTAAGTATGGCACCTGGATATTATAATAGTAGCTATCTTTTTTAAACCAATATGGTTGAGGCACGGCAATAATACCTAAATCTTTGAATCTAAGAATATCACTTGGCGATACAAGTTGCAAATGGGTGATTAGATTTCGGGAGTTCTTTTTGCCACTTCTAGTATAAGCATATTCAAATGCATCTAGTGTGGTGCTAACAGCGGCATCCCCAATAGCGTGAACATGTATTTGAATAGAATTGTTTTCAAGTTCAGTACAAAATGTATTTAGCTTATTAACATTCCATAGTAATTTCCCATGTGAATTTGGTAAATGATTGTATGGCTCTTTTAAGTACGCAGTACCACCTTCAACAACACCATCAATAAATATTTTTGCAGCATTTATTCTAAATAAATCCCCTTTATGTTTATCCTGTTCTAAAAGAAGATTTTTTATTTGTTCTATACCTAAATCTGGGTCCAAATATATTGAAGCACGAAAACGCATATTTAATTTATTTTTCTTTTCAAGCAATGCATAAGCCGCAATTTCATCAACACCAAAATCAAGATAGGCGTCGTGTGCAGTTGTAATACCTAAAGCTAAAGCCATTTTTTGGTAAGCCTCTAACCCGGCAACTAATTCTTCTAAATTGTAATAAGGAAATAGAGTGTTCACTAAACTAGTAGCATTTTCTCTTAAAGTTCCACTAGGTTCGTTACTTCCTAAATATCGTTCAATAATACCACCTTTGGGATTTATCGTGTTTTTTGTTATCCCGGCTAATTCCAATGCTTTAGAATTAACCCATCTCGAATGCCCGTCTTCAGATGCCATTATAACAGGTATATCGCTTATTATTTTATCTAAATACTTTTTATCTGGTCCATTATTGGGGAAATCGTAATTGCTCCAACCTCTTCCCCTAATGAATTTAGCGTTGGGATGTTTTTCCCTAAAGGAATTTATTGCATTTTGAATATCGCTAATCTTTTTTAATCCATTTAGATTAACATCATACAATTGTTTAACTGTACTGATTGGATGACAATGACTATCAATAAACCCTGGCAACACATTTTTGCCCTTTAAATCTATAACTTGTGTGAAATCATCTATAAATATTTCAACATTTTTGCTTTGTCCAACAAAAATAAATTTCCCATCTTTTATCGCAACTGCTTCAGCAGTTGTTCTATTTTTATCTGACGTGTATATAAAGCCATTCATTAATACTAAATCAGCTTTGGTTTCAATTTTATTTGTACATGAAAAAAATGTTAGAAATACTATTAACAAATAGTAACTGCTTGTGTAAAATATTTTCATAATGTATTCTATTTTAATATTATAATAATTAAAGAAAAATTTTAAAATGTTATTATATTGGTGTATAAAATAAATATTATTATATAAATATGGAATTAAAATGTTAATTGAAAAAATTGAACTTAGACATGTAAAAATGGAACTAATAACACCGTTTGAAACATCCATGGGCGTTGAATTAGATGAAGAACACATAATAATTGCTGTTTATAGCGAAGGTATTATTGGATGGGGAGAATGTGTTGCTGAAGAAACTCCTTATTATTCGTCCGAGACGGTTAAAACAGCTTGGCACATTTTAAAAGATTTTCTAATTCCTGTTATTCTAAATAAAAATATTAATTCAATTGATGAAGTAATACAATTATGGAATCGTATAAGGGGTCATAGAATGGCGAAAGCTGGGCTTGAATCAGCTCTATGGGATTTGTTTGCTAAAAGTAAAAATATTTCTCTTTCCAAATTGCTTGGTGGAACAAAAAATAGCATTGAAGTTGGTGTTAGTATTGGTATTCAAGAAACTCCACAAATTTTGATTGATAAGGTTAAACAATTTTTATCTGATGGTTATGGTCGAATTAAAATTAAAATAGCACCTGGTAGAGATATAAGCTATGTTAAAGCACTTAGAGATGAGCTCCCTAATATTCGGTTACAAGTTGATGCAAATTCGGCATATACTCTAGGCAATGTTAATATTTTAACAGCATTTGATTCTTATAATTTAGAGTTAATTGAGCAACCACTTGCATATGATGATATTTATGAACATTCAATTTTAGCTAAAAAACTAAAAACTCCTCTATGTCTTGACGAAAGTATTCATTCTTTGGGTGATACAAAAGCTGCAGTTGAGCTGGGAAGTTGTAAAATAATTAATATCAAACCAGGCAGAGTGGGTGGTTACACCGAGTCAAAAAAAATTCATGATTATTGTCAAAGTAACAATATTCCTGTTTGGCATGGAGGAATGCTTGAATCAGGAATTGGGAGAGCTGGTAATATTGCTTTAGCATCACTACCAAATTTTATTCTACCTGGAGATATCTCAGCAAGCAAAAAGTATTATAAACATGATATTATTGATCCATCTTTTGACATCAATAAAGATAGCACAATGAATGTACCCAAAGGTCCAGGTATTGGGGTTGAAGTTATTCAATCTCAATTAGATGTTATAACTATTTATAAGGAAATATTTAATTAAGTTAGAAATACTAATTTCACTATTTCAATAATGCCAATCTGACCATTTTTAAAACAAAAAACCTCCAAAAAATTTTGGAGGTTTAAGTTTAGCAAAATAAAAATCTATCTAACGTGTTTCCACCAATAATAATATTTGTTTTCCAAATCATTAATAGAAGGCATTGGGAAAAATTTATAATCAGTTGGCGAGAAGAACCAAAATCCATGTCGTAAATAACTAAAAGATAAATCGCGAAGTAGCGAACCTAATCCAACAGTTTTTGTTGCTTTATCGGGAATGTTTCGTAGCTCTTTAATGCTATCATACATTCTATAAGGATTAACGCGTGGTAAATCGATATTAAAAATTTCACTTTGTTTGTTTGATGCCAAAAAGTGTTCAATATCAAATTCAATTTGTGTAAAGCATATTTTAGGAGCACCTTTTGAGTCGGTTCCAGTAGTAATATATTTACCAAAATCTCTTTGATCAAAAGTAGAAAGCACCAAATTTTCGAGCGGAGTAATTTCTTGATAAGTTCTAATCATTCCAGGTTCGTTAATTGCAGTATATTCTTGAGGTTCAATAGTTAAAACTTTTCCGTTTGATGTACAAAGATTAAGAGTTTTAATAGCAGAAATATCAATATCGGCAAGAACGCCATAAGATTTAATAAATTTAGTTTTTTTAGGAGAACCATCCTCGTGAGGAACTGTTAAATCGAGGTATTTTTGAATATTGCAACATTCACTTCTATACTCTGGGTCAAGTTCTGCAAAAATTACTTTTCCACTATAATGCTTAGCGCCGCCAACTGTATAATGTTCGCCAAACTTGTCTGGCTCTAATTGTGAGGCAACAAGTGCATTAATTGGATAAACAATCATATATAAATGTTTTTTGTAATCAGCCATAGTTACTCCATTTCTTTAATAATAGTAAATACAAATCTATTAAATAGCAGTTCTAAGAGCAAGATATATGAATAATAAGAAATAATAAAATAGAATTTATAGTCTGTAAGTGAATATTATCAATTTCCAAATTAATTTGAAATCATTAAAATTCTATTCAATTGAAACTTTTGCTATATTGAAACATCCAATTCCAAAATATTATGAAAATTAGGAAGAAAAATGAAACAAATAATTCTTAAAAGAGTCCTTCCAGTTGTTGCTGGTGCGGCATTGGGATTTGCTTATTATTATTATATTGGATGCGTAAGTGGTTCTTGCCCCATTACTAGTAATCCTTATATATCAACAGTTTATGGTGGTTTGTTAGGTGGTCTTCTATCTTTTCCTAGTAAACGCAAAAAAAAGGAAAAGGTAAATGAAAATAACTAAAGATATTGAAATTGAAGATTTGGTTAAAATATTACCAGAGGCAGTAGCATATTTAAGAGTGGAAGGCATTAGATGTTTGAGATGTGGAGAGCCAATTTGGGGCTCACTTGAAGCTGCTGCAAAAGATAAAGGTTTTAAGGATAAAGATGTAACTCGGTTTGTAAAAGAGCTAAATGAACTAGCTATTAAAAATTAAAATATGGAGTTTAAATGAGCCAAAAGAATAGAAAAATTGGCAAATCGCAAGTTGAAGGAGAGAAAATTGTATTTGGATTAAACAAAAAACAAAGAAGCAGAGTATATACTGTGTTGTTTTTTGTTGTGGTTTTAGTACTTTTTATAACAAACAATTCTGGAGATGATTCACAACCAGGTCCATTTCCGCCAAATTATAATCAAACCGAATCTGATTTATTAAAACTTTCCGATTTAAGAGGAAAAGTAGTAATTGTCGATTTTTGGGCTACTTGGTGTGCGCCATGTCGTGAAGGAATTCCAGATTTAATAGCTCTTAAAAATGAATTCAAAGATAAAGATGTTGAAATTGTTGGTATTTCTGTTGATGCATTAACAAAAAGTGGCGAAACGGCTGCCGATGTAGCACCATTTATGAGCACTTTTAAAATTAATTATCCAATTGTTAGAGCAGATGAAAATGCTATATACGCATTTGGTGGAATTCAATCTATTCCAACTACGTTTTTGATAAATAAAAGTGGTAAAGTTGTTGCCAAATATGAAACTTTGGTTTCAAAAGAGACTTATCGTGAGCATATAAATAAAATTTTAAATAACAATTACGATTCCACAAAAGCAACTCTTGCTCCTAATTTTAACTTACCATTGATAGAAGCCAAATAATTTAGTTTGGTATTTTAACATTATTAAGTAGTTTTATAGTGATATTTTACGAAAGTTAAGATATCACTATATAATATTTTTTATTTAACCCAGCAAAATGAATACTTTAAATAGAATAAAATCACTACCTGAAACACAATCCCATATTATTTTAAATAGTATTGTTGAAGGTGTATTTACAGTAGATCAAGATTTAAGAATTACATATTTTAATAAAGCTGCTGAAAAAATTACTGGTGTAAGGGTGGAAAATGCACTTGGTGAATTTTGTTTTGAAGTGTTTAAGTCAAACCTTTGTGAAGTCTCATGTCCAATAAAAACCGCAATTTTAACTGGTTGCGATAGTATAAACCAAAAAGTAAATATTCTTAGATTTGATGGAAAAGAAATACCAATTTCAATTAATGCGTCAGCTTTAAAAGATGAAGTTGGAAAAATAATTGGTGGAGTAGAGACTTTCCGCGATTTATCAACAATTGTAGCACTTAGAAAAGAGATTGAAAAAGGATATACATTTGAGGATATAGTTTCTAAAAACCACAAAATATTAGAACTTTTTAACATTCTTCCAAACATTTCTGAAAGTGAAGCTACTGTTTTAATTCAAGGACCAAGTGGCTCGGGAAAGGAGCTTTTTGCTAGAGCAATTCACAACTTGAGTTTTAGAAAAAATGGACCCTTTATTGCAATTAATTGCGGTGCTTTGCCAGATAATCTTCTTGAATCGGAACTATTTGGATATTATAAAGGAGCTTTTACTGATGCACAGAAAGATAAACCAGGAAGATTTGAATTAGCCAAAGGTGGAACAATATTTCTTGACGAAGTTGAATCTCTTTCTCCTGCAACTCAAGTTAAGCTATTACGTGTTTTGCAGGAAAAGGAATTTGAACCACTTGGTGCAACTAGTTCTGTTAAAACAAATGTTCGTATTATTTCTGCTACAAAAGACAACTTACTTGATTTAGTATCTCAAAATAAGTTTAGAGACGATTTATATTTCCGATTGAATATTGTTAAAATTGAACTTCCATCATTAAAGGAAAGAAAGGACGATATTCCTTATCTAATTAATCATTTTATTGAGCTTTTCAATTATAAAATGGAAAAGATGATTTCCTCGGTTTCAAATGAAGTTCTAGAATTTTTAATGAATTATTCATTCCCTGGAAATATTAGAGAACTTGAAAACATCATTGAGCATGCCTTTGTAATGTGCCAAAATGAAGTTATAGAATTTGAAGATTTACCGAATGATTTAATAAATATGAGTACAAGCGAAATTCAATCTAAAAAGAATTTAATTCAACCAATTGAAAAATCGGAGTGTGATTTAATTTTTAGTACTTTAAAAAAACACGATTGGAATAAAATTGAAGTTGCAAAAGAACTTAAATTACATCGTTCAACTTTGTGGCGCAAAATGAGAAAATATGGACTTCTTCAATAACATAAAATTATTTCCTCCCAGTTACCCAATTTTTCAAAAGCAATTTATCATTATTGCTAACTTTGATGAATGATGGATATTCAAATAAGTTGGAATAGACATTGTGTCGCATGAAATATTTTCATACAATTTTACTTACTAACCTATATAGTTTTCCTTAGTAAAACATTGATAAATCACCAGCACCTTCTCTTAATATTTCTGGAGTATCACCGCTAAAATCAATAATTGAAGATGGTTGGTTGTTTTGTTCCCCAAGCGAAAGCATTAAATCAACACTAAAGTCAAAAATATTTCTAATTTCTTCTGGATCACTAAGTTGACTGCCAAGACGAGTTGTTGTGCTTGTGCTAATAATTGGATTACCAAGACCTTTTGTGAGCATCTCAGTTATTCTGTTATCGGGAATTCTAATGCCAACCGTTTTCCTCTTTGTCCACAATTTTTTAGGAACATCTTTCGCCGCTGGCAGAACAAAAGTATAAGGTCCCGGAGCTAGCTTTCTGATAATTTTAAATGCAGAGTCAGATACTTTTGCATATTTAGAAATGTTTTTCAGATTTGGGGCAATAAAGCTAAATAATTTTGTTTCAGATTCATTTTTAATTTCATAAACACGTTTTACAGCTTTTGCACAAAAAATATCACAACCTAAAGCATAAACTGTATCTGTTGGATAAATAATAACTCCACCATTTTTAAGGACTTCAATTGCTTTATTAATATATCTTTCTTGTGGATTATCGGGATGAAGTTCATAATATTCCATAATTATAACACCTCAAATTTAGCTTTTAAGAAATCAAATTTTTTGAGTCCAACAAAAATTTCTTCAATGTTATTCCCTCGCATAATTGCTGTAGTCGGCGTTCCTAATATTCCAAACTCTGTCGCAACTTCTCTCTTATCGGATAAATCAATTTTCCCAACAAAATCTATATCATCTTTTAACCTATCAATTATAGGTGATTGTGTTTTACATGCACCACAAGAAGGAGTGTAAAAATATAAAATAGATTTTTTGCCTTTTAGTAACTCTTGAATATCACTAGTAAAAATAGAAACATTTACTGATTTCCCTTTTACTCGCTGTACTCTTTTTTGCATAAATAATTTTAGGCTTAACATCAAAAGTACTATTACGCCTACGGTAATGGCTACATCCATTAATTTACCTCATGTCTTTAACATAAAAAACAAATTATTATCTAATGTATGCTTGTTATAATTGAAGTTTAATATTTTTTAATCATCAACAATAATTTGAGTAACAAATATATGGTAATATTGTTGAGTTGTACAAAAAAAAGAGAATATGAATTACCGAAGAATTTATTTCATTATTTAATGTTAATAATTATCTTATTATCTTTAAACCCTAGTTGATAATCCATAACATATTGAAGTAAAATGACAAAAATAAAATATATTACTTTCTCGCTAATAATAATTATTTACTCTTTTAGTTACGCACAAGAAATTGAATTCTATGGAAATCTTGCTCCAGGCAATGTAATAATTGCTGAGGGAAACAATATTCAGTGGGCTTGGATTGACAGCACGCAACTAAGGGTTGATTCTAAAAAGTTGTTTGCTTTTGGATTTGATGCAAAAGAAACGGGAAGTAAAATATTAAAAGTTAAACACGATAAGGGTTTGGTATCATTAAAGAAAATTAACTTACCAAGTAGAGAATATAAAGTTCAAAAAATTAATAATAAGAAACAGCAGTTTAGCACCACTCCAGACTCTTTAATGACTAGAATTAAGAGAGAAAGAGAAGTAGCAATTAACGCAATGAAAAAAATTGGCAAAGTAGATACAGCATATTATAAAACGGGTTTCATGATACCAATAAAGGGTGGTGTTATAACTGGTGTTTTTGGAAGTCAGAGAATTCTTAATGGAGTTCCTAAAAACATGCACAACGGTTTGGATATTGCTGTTCCTAGAGGAACACCAGTTTATGCAATGACGGATGGAGTTGTAAATTTGACAACTGATAATTTTTACTATGCTGGTAATTATATTGTTTTAGATCATGGACAGGGATTGAATAGCCTATATTTACACTTGAGTCAAATTCTTGTAAAAGAAGGGCAACATGTAAAAAAAGGTGAAATTATTGGCAAAGTTGGAACTACTGGAAGATCTACAGGTCCCCACTTGCATTGGGGAGTTCAATGGTATTCAAAAAGAGTTGACCCAGCTGAGCTATTAAAAATTAAATATAATTAGTGAAATTAATTTTGGAAAGAAAATATTTAAATGGATGTGACTGGATGTATATAAAAAAAATAATTTTAGTATTGTCTCTTTTATTTATTTCACTAATGTTTTTTAGCTGCAGTAGTGCAATTCCTATAGAAAAAACAATTGTTGTAGAAAATAAAACATGGGATACAAATGATGCAGAAGCAATTGCCGATTCAATAGTTAGTAAACTTTTATTGTCAACATGGAAAACAGAATTTACATCTAAGAGAAAACCCAAAATATTTATTGGTTCAGTTAAAAACCTTACAAACGAAGAAATAGATACAAATTTAATATCGAAAAATATTGAGAGAAGTTTTGTAAATGATGGGCAAGTTACATTAATTACTTCAAAAGAAAAAAGAGAAGAGGTTAGAGCAGATAGGAAAAATACTGTTGACTTTGCCAACAAAAAAGAATTTAAAAAATATCTTAAAGATTCTAAAGCTGATTTTTTTATTGATGGGACATTCAATTTAACAAGTGACTCATTGAATAAACCACTTTTGAAAAAGTATCATTTATTATTAAATGTAACTGACATTAAAAAGTTTGAATCTGTGTCATCAAAAAATATATTTCTTATTAAATAATAAGAGTTTTTACAATATAAAGTAAATATTACTTGTTACGAGAGCCTAGAATACTTATAATAGTATATATATAAATATATAGTTTGGCTTAATTATTGTATCAAAATAAAATATTTAACTACTTTTGGATAGGTGCTATTTTATGATTGAATTAAAGTTTACTGCTCAAAAACCAAATGGACAAATTGTCAACGGAAATCTTGCGGCTGGAACATATTCTGAAGGGAAAAAACAAATTAAAGCTATTGTTGAAAAACATAAGCTAAAGCTTAAATCTATTCAGAAAAAAGTTACATTTATTTATAAAATTAAAAAAGGAAATGAAACTCCTACAAAAGGTGAACAGAGAGCATTTTCAAAAGAAGAAGTTGTACAAGCTCTTACAAAAATGGGTTACCAAGTAATTTCGGTAAATAAATATCTGTTTGAATGGAGCCCAAAGCCACCACAACAAGAAATATTATCATTCGTTAAAATTAGTGCAGAACTATTGGAACAAAAACTTCCTTATAGTGAAATTATGACACTGCTTGTAAATGATTTAGAAAATAAAACACTACGAGAAACTTTAAAACAAATTAATAATGAATTAAAAAAAGGTGCCGATAGTCAGACAACTTTTATTAAGCACGAAAGAGTTTTTGGCAAATTTACTGCCTATATGCTTGGTCTTGCAGCAAAGAGTGGTAACATGACGGAAATTTACAAAGCAACCGCCAAATTTCTTGAACGAAGAATGCAGTTTAGTAAAGATTTACGAAGCGCCCTAATTACACCTGCAATTACAATGTTTGTTTTATTGTTAGCTGTTCTTTTTTATGTTGGATATATTTTCCCCGAAACAGCAAAATTGTTTTTGAAATTCGATATTCCACTTCCTCCTTTAACTGCAGCAACATTATCAATTAGTGATTTCTTAATTAATCAATGGCCACTAGTTTTAATTGTAATATTTGTTCCTCCAATAGTGCTTATATGGTGGAATTCAACTCCAAAAGGAAATCTTTTCTTTTCAAAATATATGATGAAAGCTCCTATAATTGGGGGTCTTGTTCACAAAACAAATATAGAAGTATTTTGTCGCGTTTTCTATACTCTTTATAGTGGTTCTGCAGAATCTATTGAGCCAATTAGAATTGCATCTGAAGCTACTGATAATGCTTATTTTGAACAACAAATAAAAAAAATTGCAATACCAATGATGATAAGAAAAGGTGCTGGAATTTCTGAATCATTTGCAGCAGCTAAAATATTTACTGATACAGCTATTTCAAGATTTCACTCTGGCGAAGAGACTGGAACAATAAAAAATACTGCGTTACAGTTGGCTAATTATTATGAAAGCGAAACAGTTTTTAGACTTAAAAACGTAATTGAAATGATTCAAGTATTTATTGCAATGGCTATAATGGTTGTTATGATAGGATTAACACTGGTTTCTGCCGAAACGGCAACAATTAATCCTTCGGTAAGATAAGAAATAATAATAATTAAGTAAGATTATATACAAGTATTAAAGAAAATTGCGTATTTTTGTATAAATAATGAGTTATATGTTCGAAATTCTTTTGAGGAGAATAGATGCTTGATTCACAGCTTGAGATGACTGATAAGGTTGGTTATTTACTTTTAAAAAAAGGAATAATTGACGAAGATATTCTTGAAAAAGCATTATCGGCAAAAAAAGCTGATGAGTTAAAAGGACGAAGAAACCTTGCACAAATTTTAGTTCAACAATTAGGCTTTGACCACGATACAATATTTCGCGAAGTTTCAGTTCTTTATGCATTTAAAGAATTAAATATTTCTGTTGCTGATTTATCAGAAGAAAGAGTTGAAGAAATTAAACGCCTCCTTAATTCAAAAGGGGATGAAACTCGCGATCAGTTTTTGTTACATAAAGTCCTTCCATATAGTTACGATAAATTGCGCGATAGGCTTGTCCTTGCTGCAGTTGATCCCACAGACAAAGAGCTAACTAAAATTGCATACAGCTTAAACATCAAAAAATTTGAAGTAAATTTTTTACGAAAAAAAGACTACGATAAATTAGTGGAAGTTATTGCTCCTCTTGAAAATGAATATTTAAAAGCAATTGCAACCTCTAATGAAGAAATAAACGTTGAGCTTGATGAAACAAATCTTGATGAAGAAGAATTAGACGCAGAAATTAATAAGAGTGCTCTAGTAAATCTAATAGAAGGTGCTTTAGTTGAAGGTGTTCGTAAAGGCGCCAGTGATATTCATATTGTTCCTAAAAGTGGAAAAAGAGCAGAAATCCATTTCCGAATTGATGGCAAGTTACAGTTGTGGCACGGACAAGACAATACTCAACCCGAAGCTTTAATGGCAGTTGTAAAAGATAGAGCAATGGGATTAGACCGATTTGAAAGAGAGCGAGCGCAGGATGGATTTATTCAGCGTGCAATTGATAATCATATTATTAGATATAGAGTTTCTGTTCTTCCTATGGTTGGAACAGAATTGAAGAATAAATTTGAATCCATAGTTATAAGAATATTGGATGACCGAAAGGTTATTAAAGACTTAAGTAAATTGGGGCTTTTTGGATACTCAAGCACAGCTTTCCAAAAGGCAATTACGCAGCCACAGGGAATGATAATTTTAACTGGTCCAACTGGAAGTGGTAAAAGTACCACGCTTGTTGCTGCGCTTTACCAAGTAATTGACCCAACTAAAAATATTCTTACCGTTGAAGACCCTGTTGAATATGTTATTGAAGGAGCTCGTCAGTTAAAAATTGGTTACAGAATGAATTTTGAGCAGGCAATTAGAGCAATACTTCGTCATGACCCCGATATTGTGCTTGTGGGTGAAATGAGAGATAAAGAAACTGCAGAAACTGCTATTAAGCTTGCTAATACAGGTCACTTAACGTTTTCAACTCTTCACACAAATGATGCACCAAGTGCGGTTGCCCGTCTTTATAAAATGGGAGTTGAACCATTTTTAATTGCTTATGCAATAAATATTATTGTAGCTCAGCGCCTTATTAGAAAGCTTTGTGAAAGTTGCAAAAAGAAAGTAGAAAAAATTGATGCAGGTGTTGCTGAACGCGCGGGAATTAATCTTGAAGAATGGAAAAATTATGAAATTTATGAAGCTGTTGGCTGTCCAAAATGTAACCAATCAGGTTACAAAGGAAGAATGGCTATTCATGAAGCATTATTTTTTACAAAGGCAATTCGTGAATTAATTGTTAGAGCTGGCGAAGAAGTTGATGAAGATGCTGTTCGTAGGCAATCTCAAAAGGATGGAACATTAACTTTAAGAGAATCTGGCTTGGAAAAAGTGAAATTAGGAACTACTTCACTTGCTGAGGTTCTTGCTGGAACCATGGATGATTAGCAACAATTAAATAATTATTTTAGTTTTAATTTAAAGTATTGGATGTTTAATTGAGGATTATTAAATGATTGTAGTTGACGAAATATTAAAGAAATATGTTCAAAAAGTTCCCGCAAGTATTTTGGGATCTGAAAAAGTTAATTTTATTATTGAAATGTCTCAACAAATGCCTGGTGAAGATAAAATTGCTATGCATAAATTAGTAAACCATATTTTAACTATAATGATTGAACAAGAAGCCTCCGATGTTGAGATTGGTGGACATGGAACCGATGATTTTATTTGGTTCAGAATACATGGTAGAAAAATTAGAATTGAAGAACTTCCAAGATTTAGTAGTTTGGAAGCATCGCTGCTTATTGTTTCTTTGTTGAACAACAATCAATGCAAGCATCTTTTAGTAGGAAGAAATTTAGATTTTAGTTATACATTTCACTATGATGTTGTAAATAAAGATATCCGATTTAGAGCTGATGCTTATTTCGATTTAGATACTTTGGCGCTAAATATGCGCGCAATTTCTGCCACTACGCGTCCATTAGAAACTTTGGGATTTCATCAGAATGCTATTAGGATGATGAGCCATAGTTATATTAAATTTGGACTTTCGTTAGTTACAGGAATTACTGGTTCTGGTAAATCAACTACTTTGGATTCAATAATAGATTTTCATAATAAGTTTGATACTGCTCATATTGTTGTTATTTCATCACCAATTGAATACGTGCATAAATCCAATAGTGCAATTATTCGTCACAGAGAAGTAGGAAAAGATGTGTTGTCTTTTCAAGAAGGAGTTGTGCAAGCTCTTCGTCAAGACCCCGATATAATTGTTATTGGTGAAATGAGAGATCCTGAAACCATTTTGGCAGCGTTAGAAGTAACTGATACTGGTCACAAAGTATTTTCAACATTGCACACCTCTTCTGCCACAGAATCCATTGATAGAATTGTAGCAGAAATAAATCCCGCTGAGCAGGAAAGAGTTAGAAACAGATTAGCTGATGTTTTAGTTTCGGTTGTTTCTCAAAAACTAGTTCCAACAGTTGACAAAAAAAGAGTAATGGCAAAAGAAGTTCTAATTGTTACTCCAAGCGTAAAAGCTGCAATAAAAAATAACAATACTAGTGAAATTTATTTGATGATTGTTCAAGGTGGACCGCAAGGAATGATATCAATGGAACAAGATTTGCTTAGACTTGTCAACGAAAGAATGATAACAAAAGAAACGGCTGTTAGCTATGCAAATAATAAAACCAGAATGTTACAATTACTAAAGGCAACTTAACGAATGAAACCAATTGTATGTGTATATCTTGAAGGATTAGAAGTTAAACTAGCTATTTTAAGCCGAGAAAAAAATCAACTCTTTCTTCATAAAACTCTAACGGTTAGTTCTAGTGGTTTAAAATCAGTAGATTCTACCGAACAAATTGGTAATTTTACTGAAGAATCAATTGGTATGGATGATCTTTCATTTGAATCATTAGATGTAATGAGTGATTTAAAAACAGAAAGTCAAAGTGATTCATCAGAGATATCAAAGCTGGCTGCAAAATTAGTAGATTACGATTTATCAAAAGCTCAGTTTATTCCTGTTGTAACAGATCCAAATGCTACTTATCATATTTATGAAGGTATACTTGAAAAAGATAAGAAAAAAAATATAGATAAAATTATTCTGGAAATTCAAAATTCAAAAGGTATTTTACTAACCAGAGACCAGATTGACTATATTTCGCTAGATGAAAAAACTCATCTATGTGTATTTACAGAAATAAATGTTATTAGTGCAAATATTATAAATTCCCTTGCTTCATATAATGGCAAAAGATACTACAAAATTCACTCAATAAAAAGTGCAGAAATTGCTCTTGCTCATTTTGTCTCTCGAACAACAAAATTCTTTCCAGAGGATTACTCACTAATAATTTATATTGGAAAAGAATATAGTAAACTAATATTTTTAGAAGGGCAGAATCTAAAGCATATAGGTGCTACTCTAGATATAGGTGTTCAAAATCTGCATACTTACGATGTTTATTTTTCTAAAATACTTCTCGAAATGGAAAATGGCGGCATTCCTCGTCTTGATAATGTTGTTATTTGTGGTGATGATCGCTCTGAAAATCTTGTGCTTTCTTTTTATGGAACTTTCCCTGAAGCAAATGTATCTGAGTTGAAATTTGATATGTTTGATCTTCATAGTTTATCGGAAGACGAGCAAAAGGAAGTTTCATCATACACCATTCCTATTTCGGCTGCTTACGAATATTATGCAGAACAAGATAAAGAGTTACGAGGAATTAATATTCTTCCGAAGTACATTGTAGAAAATCAAAAATTTCTACAATTTGGTTGGCATAGTTTTGCTATTTTGCCATTATTGTTTTTTGTTACATTTTATTTCACATATAGCATGCTATCAAATACTCAAGAAATGCGTGAATTAGATAATACTATATTTAATTTGGAACAGATGTCTATTCAAAACCAAACTATTCTTGATCAAATGAACCCATTATCCGAAAGAATTGCAAATTTTGCCAATACTCAATCTATTTTAGATTCCGCAATGAGTGGAACAGAAGTTTGGGGACAGACATTAGAAAAAATTTCTAATTTTGTTGAGCGAAGAAGTAATTTCTGGGTGTCACATTTTGAAACAAGGGATGGTAATAACGTTCTAATAAAAGGTTATTCGTTATCTAGAAATGTATTAACCGAATTTGCAGAGTACAGTAATTCTTCTATTCTACAGAATATTTTATACGAACCATTAAGAGAAAAAAATGCATTTGCATATACACTGATTTTTAAAATTGAGAAGAACAAAGAATAATGGACCGCAAACTAAAAAATACCGTAATATTAATAGCTTTGCTCCTTCTTATTATTGTGGTTGGTAGCGTTTTAACTTTTGTTATGCAAGAAGGCGATATTGATTTAAAGAAAAAGCGAATTAATGAATTAAATCTCAACGCTCTTAATGCATATAACACAGTTGAGTTGAATGAACAATTAAATACTTTGAAAAGAAGAGCAGCTGAACTTGATTCAATATTAGCACTTCGAAAATTTAATATTCCAGTAAATTTGTCTCAAGCTGAGTTTTTTAATTTTATTAATAAAGTTAGTTTTGGCTTTGCTCCAGAATCTAATGTTAATATTGAATACAAAGATATTGAACAATCTAAGGATTATAAATACTATAAATATCGTCTTTTCGGTACAGCCTTCTACAATGATGTTTATACTATGATATACGCAATTGAACAAAGTAAAGAATTGAAAAAAGTTCTTTCTTGTTCGTTTGATAATTTTGTTCAAGTAAATGAAGAAGGAATTCCGCAGTACTTTGTTACTTATAATATTGAATGCGCAGTATATTATTCAGATAATGATAGATACGCGTCATCAGTTTCAAAAGAGAATAGATTAACTCCAAACACCATTTACGATATTTTCTATCCGCTTATAAGAAATGAAATTCCTCCTAATATTGATGCATTGCTTGACGTACAATCAGCACAACTCTTAGCCTTAATACCTGAGGGAGCTTTCCTTGTGGATTCTAAAGGAACAACATATTTGTTGTGGGAAGGTGATAAAGTATATCTTGGATATTTAACTGAGATTGATTTCAATAATAATGTTGTTCACTTTATTTTAAATAAAGGTGGAATAATAGAAAAGCTTACACTTACTTTAGACAAAAAAGAAAAAGATGTAACAAAAATTAAAAATTAATTATGAAATACTAAATTGATTAATATGAATTCTATCTGGTTGATATTCAAAATTATTAACAGATAAAAACAGAGTGAATAAAATGAAAAAGAAAACTATACTACTGATACTATTATTTACAATTCCTATGTTTGGTCAAAAGGAATTGGAGAAGAGACTAAGCCAATATGTAAATCCAAATGAGATTGTTTCGCTCGCAGAACATATTCCATTTGATAAAGCTATTGAAGTATTGAGCAAAGTTAGTGAGAAGATTACGGGCAAATCAATTATTTTATCTGAAAGCGATACTGAACCAATTGGAATTGAAATTACAAGAATGCCTTATATGCGAGCGTTAAATATTATTGTTAATTATCACAAAAAAGTATATATAGAGGATGCTGATAAAATAGTGGTTAAATTGGAAGTTAATGCTGGGGAAAAGCTAGGTAGTGAAGTTTATGCTCCAGTAGATTCTCGAGAAGTTAAAATTTCAGCTATCTTTTTTGAAGCCAATATTTCAGATATGAAAGAACGAGGAATTGATTGGGAAATGTTAATTCAGAAAACTGGATTAAGTTTTGGTGCTAAATTAACTTCATTTACGCAGGAACAAGCAACAACTGGTTCATCTTCAGCTGCAACAGCTTCGGCGCATGAATTTACCCTTGGAAATTCAACATCTTTTGAAGCGGGTGATTTTTCAGGCGATGTTGTTGGGGCATTTAAATTCTTTGAAACAAACGGTCTTGGTGAATTAATAGCTAGACCAACAATTACTGTTCGAGATAAAACTACTGGTCGAATTCAAATTGGATCTGATATTTCAATAAAAGAACGTGATTTTTCTGGAAATATTATTGACAGATTTTATTCCACTGGAACTATTGTTGAAGTTAAACCATATTTCTATAATGAAGAGGGAGTTGATTATATTTTGTTAAAACTTCAAGCAGAAAGAAGTTCAGCAAACCCTGGTGAAATTTCTACGGAAATAAGAAAAACTGTTGCTAACACCGAGGTTTTAATGCTGGATGGAGAAGAGACTATTATTGGAGGTCTTTTTACAAACGAAGAAGTAATTACAAGAAGTGGAATTCCATTTTTAAAAGATTTGCCTTGGTGGGTTTTTGGAATAAGATATTTAACTGGTTCGGATGTTACACAAATAATTAAAAGAGAAATAATAATATTAATAGATGTTGAAATTATCCCTCCTTTAAAAGAAAGAATTGCAAATAAAAAAGAAGATTTGATTAGAAAATCAATACTGGAAAACAATAATTATATCAAAGATGTACAAAAACAAAATGTTGATGCACACATTGAGCAAAACAGTGTTGACAAAAAAAATGAGAAATAGTTGTGGATAAATTATTAATAGTTGATGATGAATTTAAATTATGTGCAACTCTTGCTGAAGATTTAAATGAAATTGGTTACTTTACACATTTTGTACAAAATGTTGATGATGCACTTAAATATATTGATTCGTCAGAAGTTAGTTTGATTTTGCTTGACCTAAAAATGCCCGAAAAAGATGGATTCTGTTTGCTATCAGAAATACAAAAGAGGGAAATGGATATTAAAATTATTGTTTTAACTGCAAATGTTGACGTTGAAAGTGCGTTAAAAGCTGCAACTTTGGGAGTAGATGAATATATTATGAAACCATTTAAGTTTGATAAACTTCTTTTAACTATTCGACGTGTAATGCAGAAAAAATCTTATCTTAAGATGAAAACATAAGTTTAATTTTTTAATTAATTAATAGAATCAAGCGAATGAAGATTAATGTTAGACTATTGCTAATAACTTTTATTATAATTGTTATTATATCCCTATCATCTACATTTATTTTTTATTCAACAACCACGTCACTCCTAAAAAATCAATATTCTAAAACTTTACTAAATTCCAATACTGATTTTAGTCTTGCTTTCCAGAATCTTGTTGGTTCACTTGATAATGAATTATATGAGATAACCGAGAATAAAAATTATTCCTCAATGCAACTAATTGATTTAGATTTTATCTTTTCAATTACTGATAAGAGGAAAATTATTATTGAAAGCGCAGTTTTTAGTAGTAATATTAACATAGCATTGTTTACAGATTCATTTGATGAATTTTTAATAAATTATCCTAATATTATTCTTAAATATTATCAGAATAACGAAAAGCAAGCTTATTTTTATGGCAAAATTATCAACGAAGATATTTTGAATGATTTAAGCGAAAAGATTAGAGCAGAGGTTGTCTTAATTATAAAAAAAACTCCCTATTTGGCATCGCATCAAACTAATAATGAGGTATATTTTCCAATAGTTTTTGAAGCAACAAATAAAAACATTTCAAACCAAAAATTTAATATGTTTTATAAAGAATTAGATAATAGCGATTTCTTTGCAAATAAATATATTCCTGAATATTTGATATTTTCTCATGAACCAATACAATTTTTAATATTTAATTTACCAACCGATTTAGCCGAATTTAGAGAAAAAATACAGTCAATTGCTTTAACTATTGCACTAGCTGGTGTTTTGCTATCATTAGTTTTTGTGCTTCTGTTTACCACAAAAATTAGGAAACAAATTTCATTGCTTAGCGAAGCAACACGAATAATTACAAAAGGTGATTTATCATATAGGGTTTCAATTATTTCTAATGATGAATTGGGAAGACTTGGAAAAATATTTAATGATATGCTCGATCATATTCAATTAAATGAAAAAGCAGAAAGAGAATACAGTGAATTAATTACAATAATTAATAAAACTCCTTTATTAAAAGCACTTGCTGATTCGGTTCTAGAAAAAATTATTCAAACTACTTCTATTTCATTTGGGGTTTTATATTTAGTTGAAAATAATAATGCAAAACCACTTTCTACATATGGTATAAGTCATTCAGTACTTAAAATTCATGATTCAACTAGTTTTTATTCAGATGTAATTGCCAATAAAAAAACAGTTGAGCTTACCTTTAGTGATAATCCACCAAGTATTAAAACTGGTTTGGCTGAAATTAAAATTAAATATTTACTAATAATGCCTATTTTATTTAACAAAACAGTTATAGGTATTATTGAATTGGCTAGTGAACATACTCCCGAAATATCTCCGCTAAATTATTTAAATAAAATTAAAGATCAATTGGCTGTTGGGTTAAATAGTTCACTTTCATACGAGCGGTTAGAAAACTTGGTAAATGAGTTACGCATACTTAATGAAGAATATCACAAACAAAATTTACAGATATCTGAACAAAACACAGAATTGTTAAACTTACATAACGAACTAAAAAAACAAGCTGGTGAGTTAGAAGAACAAAGGAAAAGGGCGGTTGAACTTTCGCATGTTAAGTCGCAATTTTTAGCAAATATGTCGCATGAACTCCGAACACCATTAAATTCAATTCTTGGGTTAACTGAACTTATTGCGGAAGATTCATCAACATTTACAAAAACAAAAGATAGATTAAAAATTGTTTTGCGTAATGGCAAAAAACTGCTGGCAATGATTAATAATATTCTAGAGTTTTCAAAAATTGAATCGGGCAAATTTGAAGTTAACAAATCTAATTTTATTTTAAGTGAGTTTCTAGTTGATATATATAATGCTATTGAACCACTTATTAGTGAAAAGGGACTTAATTTTGAGATTCTTTTCGATAGCAATTACGATTTATTAATTAATACGGACAGACATAAGTTAGAACAAATTCTATTAAATTTGCTGAGTAATGCTATTAAATTTACCGAGATTGGTGGAATTAAAGTAGAATTTTTAGTCATTGAAAATATTTCAATTAAAATTAATGTTGTGGATACTGGCATTGGTATTTCTGATGAGGATAAAGAAAGAATATTTAATGAGTTTGAACAAGTGGATTTTACGTCTTCAAGAAAATACCAAGGTGCTGGTTTAGGATTAGCTATTTGTAGGAAATATGCAGAATTACTTGGGGGTGAAATATCTGTAGTAAGTAATATTGTGCGAGGAGCCACATTCTCAATTAGTTTGAAAAATGTTGTTCTAGAAAAATATGTAATAAATAAAAAACTTCTATTAAAAAACAAAATTGCAAATTCTGGACAAGAAGTAAGAAAAATTGCCATTCTTCAAGATGAAGAGAATGGTAATAGAGATGTATTAAAATATTTTGAAAAAAACAATTATGATATTATTGAGTGTACCACAAAATTTGGTACTTTAAATCAACTTGAAAATAGAAGTTTGGATGGTATTATATTTAATTTCAACTATAACTTAAAAGATGATTGGGATTTATTATTTACTCTTAAGCAAAACGAAAGTACTAAAGAACTTCCTATTGCAGTCTATACTGAAGATTCGAGCGAAAGTCTGTTTTTTTCTGGAAAGGATTTTGATTATATCACAATTTTTGAAGATACAGATTACTTAAAAAAACTTTTTGAACTGCTTATTATTCAATATAGTCAAATAAAATCAGTTCAAATTATTAGTAGTAACAAAGATGAAATTGAAAAAAATATTTTAGAAATTAATACTGAGTTATCAATAATTAATAACTTCAATGGGGAGTTATCTAATGTAATAATTAATGAGAGCATTAGTTTAGTAATTATTGATGCACATTTAGTAAATAATAAAAACTATGAAACATTAAAAAACTTAAAAATTCCTATACTTATTTATTTAAATCAAAGTATAATTGAGGAACATTTATCAATTATTAGGAATAATTGGAGAAATCTTTCAACTGATTATTCAAAACCCAAAGAAGATGTTTATAAATCAATTAACCAAAAAATAACCTTGAATAAAAAAGTAAAAAAAAGTATGTCTTCATTTATTGAGAATACGGAAAAAATAAATATTTCAGAAAAAATTGAATCATTTAATGTTCTTGTTGTTGATGACGATAAAGATGCTCAGTTTACAGTAGGTGAAATCTTAAAAACTATTGGCTGTGAAATATCTTTTGCCGATAACGGAGTGGAATGTTTATCAATTTTAAGAGAATATAAACCTGATTTAATATTATTGGATATTATGATGCCTATCATGGATGGTTTTGAAACAATTAAAAAGATAAGAAACAATGAAAAGACCCAAAATATGAATGTATATGCTATTACTGCCCAAGCAATGTTGGACGACATAAATATTATTAAAAATAACGGATTTGATGACTTAATTACAAAACCTGTAAACGCATCAGCTCTGGCATTCAAAATTAAAAAAGCAATGGAAAAAAGGGCCATAAAAATATGAAAAAAGTATTAGTTGTAGATGATCAAAAAGATAACGTTTTTGTCCTGGAAGATAGATTAAAGCGTGAAGGTTATGAAATATTAAAAGCTTATAATGGTAAGGACTGCATTGAAATTGCCGAAGGACAATTGCCAGATCTTATATTATTGGATGTTATGATGCCTGGATTGTCGGGGTTTGAAGTTTGTAAGATTTTAACCACATCAAAAATAACCAAGAATATTCCTGTTATATTAGTTACAGCGTTAAACGAAGCTGCCGATTTAAATGAAGGATTTATAGCTGGTGCTTTTGATTATATTAAAAAACCATTTAATAGAATTGAGCTTATTGCTAGAGTTAAAGCGGCTTTGAGATTTAGCGAGTTGCAAAATGTTATGTTGGAATTTGAAAAAATTAGAACATTTTCTGCTACTGTTTCAACTGCAAATCACGAAATAAAGCAACCGCTTACACTTATAAACTTGTCTACCGCAGCACTTAATCGTGAGTTGGGAAAGGATGAAATCAATAAAGAAGCTATATTAAAAAGGATTGGATTTATTGAAGATGCAACACGCGATATCATATCGGTTTTAGATAAATTAAGCGCAATAAAAAGTCCTGTGCTTACAGATTGGGTTAATGATGTTAAGTTAGTTGATTTATCTAATGGCAATTTGAAAAACAATTAATCAAGAAGTGTTTTTATAATTTCGAGCATATCATCAAAACTCCAAGGTTTTTTAATTTTCCTATTAATATTTAGGTCAGTGTAATTTTTTTCAATTACCTCTTGAGAGCCTGTTGTTAATATTATTGGTATTTCTAAATTGATGTTTCTAATATGTTTAATGCACTCTAATCCATCAACAAAAGGCATCATTTTATCAATAATCACTAAATCGAATTTGGTTTTTTTAAATTTATTTAATGCTATTTTACCATCAAGTGCGGTAATAACCTCATAATTATAAGTTTCAAGTAATTCAGAAAATAATTCGAGTATTATTTTATCATCATCAGCTAAAAGTATTTTGTGTGAGTTTGTTAAACTGGGTTCAATTTTTATTTTCTTTATTGAAGGAAGTGTTATAATAAATTCTGTACCACTATTTACTTCACTAATAACATTAATACTCCCACGATGATCTTCTATTATTTCTTTTACAATTGTTAACCCTAATCCTAAGTTTGATTTTCTTTTTTTAGAACTATAGCCTTCATTAAAAATATTTTTTAATTTAGCTGGCGAAATGCCAACACCACTATCTTTAATTGAAATAATAACCGAGTTCCTGCTTCTGTTATTTTTTACAGAAAATATTATTGAACCAGTATTATTAATTGATTCTACTGCATTAACTAATAAGTTCAAAAAAGACCTATATAAATCAGTATAATTTGCGTTTACTTTGTCCAAATATTTGCCAAACCTAAAACTTAGCTTAATTCCTCTGGGCAATGTGGGCTTAATTGTTGATTCAAGATTTGCAATAACATCAACTATTTCAATAATATTTTTTTGCTTATTTCTGTTGTTTGATATGCTGTTAATAATATCAATTGCTTGTAAGGAATTTGTTTTAATTGTTCGTAGTAATCTTGAAGCTTTTTGGTTTTCTTGAAAAAGGTTTTCCAAAATTTCTGTAGAGGCAAGAGTGCTTGTGAAAATATTATTTAAATCATGAATAATTTGTTTCGTTTGTGACAAAGGTTTAGATTTATCAAGTTCATTTGGCATTTGAAACTTCCAGAAATTAAAAAATTACTTATTAATATTATATTTTCTAATTTTGGTATAAAGTGTTTTCTGACTAATTCCTAAAACATTTGCAGTTATTTCTCTATTCCAATCGTTAGAATCTAAGACCTTTTTAATGTGAATTTCTTCTAATTGGTCCAAGCTAGATATATCCAAATTATCAGTATAAAATGCTGTAGGCTCACCTGTTTCAATATTTGGAAGATTTAAATCTTTAGGTTGAATTTCATTGTCGTCAGAAAATATTAGTGATCGCTCAATTATGTGCTCCAATTCTCTTACATTTCCAGGAAACGAATATTTCATCAATAACTTTTCTGATTCATGCGATAAACGCTTAACTGAACGTACAGATGATTTTTTTTGCAAAAAATATTGAGATAATAAAAGAATATCATTTCCACGTGTTTTAAGTGGAGGAATTGTGAGAGTAATTACATTTAGACGGAAAAGTAAATCTCTTCTAAAATTTTTCTTGTCTGCTTCTTCCATCAAATTTTTATTTGTAGCACCAATAACTCTTACATCGGAAGAAAGATTTGTTACTCCACCAATTCTTCTAAATTCACCATTTTCTAAAAAACGCAATAGTTTTGGCTGCAAAGCTAAACTCAATTCACCAATTTCATCAAGAAAAAGAGTTCCACCATTTGCCATTTCAACTAAGCCTTGTTTGGATGTTTTAGCATCGGTAAAGGCACCTTTTTCATAACCAAATAGCTCACTTTCTATTAAAGTATCTGGTAGGGATGCACAATTTATTGCCACAAATGGTTTGCTAATTCTATCCGATTTTTTATGAATAAATTCTGCAAAAAGTTCTTTGCCTGTTCCTGTTTCCCCTTCTAACAATATATTAGATTTAGATTTAGCAGCTTTTTCAGAAAATGTAATTACTTCTCTAATTGCTGTACTTTCGCCAATAATTGAATTAGGTGTATTTCTATCTACTTTTGAACTTAAAATTTTATTACTAATTATTAAATTTTTATGTTCTAAAGCTCGTTCAATTACAACAACTAATTGACCAAACTCATATGGTTTAGTAATAAAATCGTATGCGCCATCTTTTATACATTGTATTGCAGTTCTTATTTCGGTTTTAGCTGTTAGGACAATTACTTGTAAATCTGGGTGATGTTCCTTTGTGTATTTTAAAACTTCTTCGCCCTGAACATCAGTCATTTCTAAATCCAACAATAACAAGTCGTAGGCTTTCTTCTTTAAATTTTCTATGGCATATTTGCCGTCAAAAGTTATATCAACTTCATATCCTTCATTAATTAGTTCTTCTTTTAAAAGGTAGCAAAGAGTTTGATCGTCGTCAGTTATTAAAATATGTCCGTTTTTCATATAACTCATTTATTATTATTAAACACATAAATATAAAGAAATTAACAATTCTTTATTAAGCAAATAAATTATGGCTTAAATAAGGGGGAAATATTTCCGCCAGAGAGAATTAAAGCAACTCGTTTGTTGTAGAATATTTCCGGGTTTTCCATAACAACAGCTAAAACAGTTGCCGAAGATGGCTCAATAATAATTTTCATTCGTTCCCAAATTAAATACATTGCTGATTTTATGCTTTCCTCATTAACTGTAATTATTTTATAAACACCATTTTTAATTATTTCAAATGTTTTTTGGCTTAACGATGTTAAAAGTCCATCGGCAATAGTATTTGGATTTACCGAAGGATATATTTTATTATCCCTAATTGAGCGAAAAGCATCATCGGCACCAAGTGGTTCTGCTCCAATTACTTTTGTGTTTTCCGAAAAATTTTGAGTTGCAAGAATTGAACCGCTTAACAAACCGCCACCGCCTACAGGTGCAATTAGATAATCAATATTCTTCATTTCTTCATAAATTTCTTTTGCGCAAGTTGCTTGTCCCGTTATTATTCTGTAATCATCAAAAGGATGAATAAATGCGGCTGAGGTTTTTTCAACAATTCCATTAAGAGTTCTTTCTCTATCTTCAAGAGTGGCTTTACAAAATGTTATATTTCCCCCATAACCCTTAACTGCGTTAATTTTAATTTGGGGAGCATTTTCTGGCATTGCAATATAAGATGGCACATTAAGTATGCGAGCAGCTAAAGCTAATGCACCAGCGTGATTTCCAGAAGAATGTGTGGCAACGCCGTTTTGTAATTCATTTTTTGATAATGATAAAATTGCATTTGTTGCTCCACGCATTTTAAAAGCACCAGCTTTCTGAAAATTTTCGCATTTGAAAAACAAACTAGAATCCAACAATTTGTTAATTGATTCTGATTTTAGAATTGGCGTTTTGTGTATAAATGGTTTAATTTTTTCATGCGCGGTTTCAATATCGCTTTTTGTGGGAATTGTGTTCATTTTAGTCTTATTTTTTAATTGAATTCCAAAAGTATTTAATATGCGAATTTGATTTTTCAAGCAATCCATCTAAATTAACAGAATCTTTTGCAAAAAATTCCAACCGAAGCATAAATAATGGATAAACGAATTCTTCAGCAAGAATTTGTGGATTCTCTTTTTTTATTAAATTAAAATTTAACATCTGTGAAAAAATCATTTTCCAAATTTTTATAGTGTCATTAATTAGCATATTAATTGAAATATCAATCACTTTATTGTTACGAAACTGCTCAATAAGAATAAGTCGCAAATATTTTTTCTGTAAATCAGTATTCCAATGAACGAATAAAACATCAACAAATTTTTGGATAAAAACTTTAGGATTACTCAAATAATCTAATAATTCATCGGTTAGCAATTCAATTCCTACCGAATTATCTTTAGCATCCTGAATAAGTTCTAATATTAAAGCTTCTTTTGAAGGGAAATAATTATATAACGCACTTTCTCTAACACCAACATTTTTACCAATATCACGTACTGAGCCGCCAGCAAATCCATAATTAGAAAATAGGTTTAATGCCTCTTCTTTAATCCTTTCTCTTGTGTTTTGCTTTGTAGTCATTTGCGTTCAAAAATTTAATGGAAAAACATTTGATTAAAATAAATAAAATAGTATTAAAATTCTAACTATGTTTACGCTTTGAAAATATAAATATAAATTAAATGCACGAACATTCATCAAATATATTATTTAACTCGCTTTCAATAACCAGTTTTATTTTTGTAATGATGCTCTTAATTGAGTATGTAAACGTAATTACAAAGGGAAACTGGCAGAACAAAATTTCAAAAAGTAAATATGGTCAGTATTTACTTGGAGTGTTTTTGGGTGTAATTCCAGGCTGTTTAGGCTCTTACACAATTGTTTCGCTATATGCTCACAGAGTTGTTGGGTTTGGGGCTTTGGTTGCTACTATGATAGCTACAAGCGGCGATGAAGCATTTATTATGCTATCATTATTCCCCCAAAAAGCGATATTACTTTTTGCAATAATTGGTATTGTGGGCTTTTTTTCTGGAATTGTTACCGACTATTTCACAAAAAAGTTTAATATAAACTTCCAATTACACGAGCACAAATTTGAAGTTCACGAAGATGAGGCATGTCCTTGTTTCTCAATTAAAGAAATAAAACTGCATTTGCAGAATATCAGTTTTCCTCGCGCATTATTAATTGGATTATTATTAATTTTAGGCGGCATTCAATTGCACAATGTTATTGAAAACTGGGATTGGGATTGGATAAATATTACTCTTTTAACTTCTAATTTATTTGCTTTGTTTGTAGTAATAACAGTTCCAAATCACTTTTTGGAAAAACATCTTTGGGAACATGTTCTAAAAAAACATCTGTTAAAAATATTTTTATGGACTTTTGGCACATTATTGGCAATTCATTTTGTAACATCTTTTCTTGATATCAACCAATGGATAGAAACTAATTTGTGGGTTGTTCTAATTATTGCTGTTTTGGTTGGAATTCTTCCAGAATCGGGTCCGCATTTAATTTTTGTAACATTATTTGCCAGTGGAACTATTCCGTTTTCAATTTTAATTGCAAATTCAATAGTTCAGGATGGTCACGGAACAATTCCACTATTGGCTTTATCCAAAAAAAGCTTTATTTATTTGAAAATAATAAATTTAGCAATTGGATTTGCTGTTGGCGCTTTTAGTTTATTGCTCTTTTAATGTCCTTTAATTCCAAAACTTAAAAAGTGGTTAATTTGCTTGCTTGCAAAATATAACTCCATAACTTTTGGCAATAAGTTTTTGGAAGTAAATATTTTGGAATCCAACGGCTTAAGATAGTAAAACTGCTTGTTTGCAATTAATGGCTCAATTTTGGCAATTTCATTAAATTCTTTTGGAATTCGCTTGTTTTTTTCGCCAAGTAGATTTCCAAAATGCTTTTTAAAACTTGCGTTATTAATTATGGAATGAAATTCATCCAAATTATCAACAATAAACTCACGCAGATTTTGTAATTGTGTGGTTTCTAAAAAATGTGCACCGCCATAAAAATTTAATCCATTGTTACTTAATTCCAAATAAATGCCTGGCGTTGTAAAATCCTTTCTCCCACCTTCCGAAATTATTGCCGAAACATAGGTTTTATATGGCATTTTATCTTTGCTAAACCGCACATCTTTGTAAATTCTGAAAATTGCTTCTTTGGGCGTTAAAGTAATGTTTTCGTCATCTTCTTTTATGTTGTTTAACAAAACCTCAATAAAATTTTCAAAAGGTTGTTTTACCGTTTTGTTAAACACATCTTTATTAATATTAAACCACTCGCGATTATTGTTTTTTTCAAGATTTGTGAAAAACTCTATAAATTGATTCGTAAAGAATTGCATAATTTCTCCAAAGTTATTTTTTACTTTTATTGTGCTAAATTTAGTAAAAAAATAGAAAATTTAAACTCTTAAATTGCTCTATCTGGTTTCTAGAGTTTTTTAACATATTGTTTGCATAAAAAGATTATAATAACTAATTTTTGCAAAGATATTTAGTAAATGAGGTTAATGAATTACTCTGCTTTACTTACCCCAAATTATTAACCGAAAATTGTGTGAATAAACAAAAAGGTGGAACGTTATAATGCAAAAATTTGCTTGATAACATTCCAAATTGCAACATTTTGTTGCGGATTAATATATAGTTAGTTGCTTAAAGGAGTTTCTATGAAAAAAAATGTAATCATTTTTACTTTCCTTTTAACTGGAATTGTTTTTTGTCAGTCTTCAATTACTGTTAATAAATTAAGCACATTTCCTGAGGATTATATTAATAAGGAAATATCATTTAAAGATATTTGGTGGTATCCAACCTTGGCTAGCTATAAAAACGATATTGATGGAAAAACATATTATCAAGTAATGTTACAAATTAGTGCCTCAAATGAAGAAAAACATTTTGGAATGGGAGGCATGGATAAAATTATGGGAGTTGTAAACAAAAACATTGCTATGGAATTAACGAATGATAATAAGAATGGCTATGTTTATAATTATTTAGGGGATGTTTTTGGCAAAGTGATTAAGACGAAAACATTTGGAAGCGAATACTTTTTTGTAATTAAAAAAATCATTCATCATTCCCCTGAAGGAATCATAATAAAAACTTATAATAGTAAATGATGATGGATATTTTTAGAAAAATCCCACATAATTTATATCGAGGTGATTCAGACTCTCGAAACGAGAGAAAGCTAAAACAAACAATTAATCAAAACTGTCTTCTAACAAATTTGAGTAACTCTGGTAGTGGCAGAGAAATTTTCAGTAATCCACTTAAAAATTTAGTCTCAAAACACATTTCTCCTGGCTGGAGCAAAACCCATTTCTTATCATTTTCGGAAAGCAAAAAAATTAGTATAAAGTATGGTAGTAGACAGAACAATAATTGTATTTTAACAAATTTGGACGACTGGGATTTCGTTGTTATAGTTTTTTCTAAGGAATTTATAATTAAAGAAACAATTAGAGAAACTGATGAGGGATGTTTCATTTTGGAATTTTGTACTGCCTCATTAGAATTCCATCCAGTTTATAAATTACTTGCTATAAATGTTTACATCTATCTTTGTTCTAAAAATGCGGATAATAATCTCAAAGAAAAAGCAAAGTTAGATAAGGAGTGGTTATTACTTCCCTTAAATCGTTTTGAGAATGAATATACAAGCAAATTGGATATGTGTTGTATTTCTTCAGTAGAAAAATATAAATCCATATACTAAGTTTTAATAAATGGCGCAACTAACGTTATAAGGATTGATACCGAACGGAGCTGAGGTATAATCCGGTGTTGAGCTAAGCCGCAGCTACTACTTGTAATTTGCTTAAATGTTTTTAGGGGTGGGGTTATTTTATTTTACTACAATTTTACTTTTGCTATGAGTTGTTTTGAATTACAAAAACCTTCGAGGTTATTGCCAAATTAGAAATTGTTTGTGAAGATACAACCTTTATAAATTAAAAAACCTCGAAGGTTTGGGCGTATTGCAAAAAAATAATAATTTGCTAAAAAAGATTATAATAACTAATTTTTGTCCACAAAGGTTGATATGTATTTAAGTGGGATGAAATGAATAAATGTGGATTTATGTTTTTTTGCTTATTTACGGATGAAATTCTTTAAAGTTATACCTAGTAAAAAATAATGGAGACAAAATTGAAAGTTGAAGCGAATAATGCACTATTCATCAAGTTAGGTTCAAAAGGTCGTTGGCAAAACGAATGTATTGAGAAAAATATAATAAAATTGGGTTTTGTTAGCTCTCTTGAAATACATAAAAAAAGTTTAAATAGAGAGTGGGATAGTGTAAAAAAATATTGGCTTAAAGAAAAAAAGAGAAAAGCAGAAGCAACAAAAATTGCTAATCAAATTAAATATTTTTATGAATGTGATGAAGATACACTTTGGATAACTTTTATAGATAAAAAACTTTATTGGTGTTTTGCAGAAAGTGGAGTTACGATCTTAAATGATGGAAACAGAATAAGAAAAGTTAAAGGGAAATGGAGTTGTAAAGATATTGAAGGTAATGTATTATTTGACGAAAATATTGGTGGAGCTATTGCACAAGTCCAAAGGTTTCAAGGGACAATTTGTAAGGTTTCTGCAAAAGAACAGTTATTGGACATAATTAATCTTAATAAATCAAATGATTTAAGAAATGCTGAAAATATTTTTGCTAATCTAAAGGGTAGTATTGTACCATTAATTAAAAATCTACATTGGAAAGATTTTGAATTACTTGTTGATTTAATTTTCACGTCTTCTGGTTGGAGGAGAATTTCTGTTGTTGGGAAAGCTGAAAAGGACGTTGATCTAGAGTTGATGCAAAATGTAACCGAGGAAAAAGCATTTGTTCAAATAAAATCTAGATCAACAATGAAAGAATTTAATGACTACATTCAGATATATAAAAGAGAGAAGCAGTATAATAAAATGTATTTTGTAGTAAATAATCTTTCAAAAGATTTTAGTGGGTGGAAAGATACAAATGAAATTAAATTACTCGATAATGAAAAGCTTTCACTATTAGTTCTTAATTCTGGATTAGTTAATTGGTTATTTAAAAAATCAAAATAGGTATAACGTTATAAGGATTGATACCGAACCCCACAAAAAGAACGGGGTAAACTCCGCTGAGGTATATCACTTTGTGAGAGCTAAGCCGCAGCTACGACTTGTAATTTGCTTTTATGTTTTTTGGGGTAGGGTTATTTTATTTTACTACAATTTTACTTTTGCTATGAGTTGTTTTGAATTACAAAAACCTTCGAGGTTATTGCCAAATAAGAAATTGTTTATGAAGACACAACTTTTATAAATTAAAAACCTCGAAGGTTTGGGCGTATTGTAAAAAAAATAATAATTTGCTAAAAAATATTATAATAACTAATTTTTGTCCACAAATGTTGATAGTATTTAATTGGGATGAAATGAATGAATATGGTTTTTTTTGCTCATTTCCAGACCTGTCCTCCAGTTTTTATGGTGGATAAAATTCTTTAAAGTTAGCCCATATAATCAAAAAGGAGAACGCACATGAACTATGCGCGAATGTTTCACAAGATAGGATCGTGGTCTTACGTGCTTCTTGGCATTGGCCATATCGCAACCCATTTGTTTTCACCTAAAACGCCTGAACAAGAGCAAATGATTTTGCGCATGAAAGATTTTGCCATCGACATGCCAGGACCAGATTCAACGCTTTTTTTGTTCCATGAAGGCTTCAGCTTAATGATGGGTGTATTACTAATTAGTTATGGGATAGCAAATATTCTTTTCCTTTCATCGGATAGCCTCGACTCATTGACAAACAAACATATTGCTATGCTAAACATAATTGTCTCTTTAGTGGCAATGATTTTATCTGCAGTTTATTTTTTTATTGTACCAATTGCGTTCACCACTGCGTCACTCATAGCATTCGGGTTGGCGTTTGGTCTAACGCGTCGTTCCACCAGACGCACAAAAGCAGCGCGCCAGTGAACCTAAACGTTATGTACAAATACTAATTAATATTTTTTATTGTCTATATCTGCAAAACGTCTATTTTGAAAAGGAAGTTTAATCTTTATGTTAAAAAATCTATATCCATTATATCCTTATGGTAAACTTGATGTTCAGTCAGAAGCAATTCTTCAAGAGATAGCAAAATCGAATGGAAAACCCCTTGCTTCTATGACACCCAAAGAAGCTAGGGAATGTTTTTTGGAAAATTCATGGCTTGGAGCGCCTGACAAAAGCATCCAAATAAAAAATATTTATATCGATAATTCCGATAGTAATATTCCATTACGTATTTATACGCCAGAAGGGGAAGCGCCATTCCCAATACTTCTATTTTTTCATGGTGGAGGATTTGTGTTAGGCACTTTAGACGAGTTTGATTCATTTTGCACATTTCTGGCTAGTGGAGCTAACTGCATAGTAGTTTCTGTTGGTTATCGTTTGGCTCCGGAGAACAAACATCCAGCCGCTGTTGAAGATGCTCAAACTGCACTTAATTGGATTGCTGTCAACGCTTCTAAAATTCAAGGTGATGTTTCTCGAATTGCAGTTGCCGGAGATAGTGCCGGTGCTAATTTAGCTGCGGTAGCTTCTTTAATTGCACGAGACAAATCATTTCCAACATTACTTTGCCAAATACTCATTTGTCCTTGGCTTAATCTTTCGTCAACAGAGACAAATTCATATAAATATTTCGGAAATGGATTATGGCTCTCAACTACCAATATTCATTGGTATCGTAATCACTATTTAAAAAACGATGATCAAGCAAAAACATATTTAGCCTCACCGTTGCTAGCAAAAAAACTAAGTGGATTGCCTTTCACGTTAATTATTACTGCCGAATATGATGTATTGAGAGACGAAGGAGAATCATATGCAAATCGTTTGGAAGAAGAATCCGTCGTTGTGAAATACACAAATTATAAGGGAATGCTTCATGATTTTGTTATGTTACCGGGAATATTTAACAAGGCAAAAGAAGCCATAAATGAAATATGTTCAACGTTAAGAATGATTTTTAAAAATTAAAGAGCGTTTCTCATTACTAATTTCAATTTGGAAATTGTACTTAATTTTATAAGGATTGATACCGAATCCCACAAAAAGAACGGGGTAAACTCTGCTGAGGTATATCACTTTGTACGAGCTAAGCCGCAACCACTACTTGTAATTTGCTATGGCGTTTTATATGTTGCAGGGCAAACGCAACGTAAATCATAAAAAATAATTAGGAAGAAATGGTTCTTGCAATTTCTTTATTTGATGTTCCAAGAGCCAATAACGACCTAATAATTAAATCTATTGATACCGACGGATCGCCAGTTTCTAATTTTGCAACTCTTGATTGACTTGATTTAATCATTCTCGCAAATTCTATTTGTGTTAATTTTCGGTCAATTCGCAATTTTCTTAAATTGGCACTCAACTTTAGTTTCAAATCAATATATGATTCTTCTTCTTCGGTTAGTCCAAGAAAATCTTTTACTGAACCAATTTTCCAACCTTTTTTCTCAAGTATTTCTTGTTTTTCACTAGTCATTGTCATATTCCTTAATTCTTTTTTTGCATACATCAATTACGGCTTTAGGTGTTTGTTGTGTTTTCTTGTTAAAAACATCAAGAATTACAATTGCATCACTATCAATTCTATAAATAATTCGCCAAGTAACATTTTCATCATTTATTCTAAGTTCATGGCAATTTTTACCAATACTTGGTATTGGTCTTGAATGAGGCATACTCAACTTTTCTTCCATTTGAAGCAACCTGAAAAGAAATCCAGCTTCAATTCTTGCCGAAGCAGAAAAGGGGGGAGTTTTAATTTCTCCATACAGCCAAATAAGAGGTTTATCAGGTTTTTTCATATTATAAATATATGTCAAATATGACATAATTTCAACAAAATAAACCAAAAGGTAGAGATAAAAGTTTACAAAATGGGCTTATTGAAGACTCGATTAAACAGTCAAGGCAAGAAAACATAACATTTTAATTAAAACTAAAAAAACAAAAAATTTAAGTTCTAAAATTCCGTTATGTTATATATTTTTGTTGGTTAATAATAAAGAATAATTAAGATGACTAAAAACATGAATGAATTTTCCGCACACGAAATTAAAATTATAAAAAATGAATTTGCTAAACACAGCAATGAAGAATATGACCCTGAACAACTTACAAAAACCGAAAAGTTTTTTGATAGAATTATTAAAAACAATAACGCAATTAAATTACTTATTAATGTTAATACAAGTAAAATAGTTAATAGCAACCAATATGCACAAAGGTTTTATGGCTATAGTGAAAGGGAACTGCATAGTAAAGAGATTTATGAAATAAATGTTTTAAAAGAAGATGAAGTGAGGGAAGAATATGTTCGTTCAAAAGAATTAGGTAGAGATTATTTTGAGAGTAAACAGAAAAATGCTAAAGGTGAAATAAAATCTGTAATGATTCGTTCAACCTCGTTATCAATAAAAAATGATGACTTTATTTATTTAATAATTCATGAATTACCTGAAAAAAATGAAGCTAAAGCTGAGGAACAGAAGAAGGAAGTTGCTCCAGTATTTTCGCTATTTACAGCAAAGGAAGATAACTTACTTGATAACGATTTGAACCTTTTAGAGCAAAACGCAAAAGATTTAGTTTATTTATCCAACAGACTTGCTGAATCGGAAGAAAAACTTAAACAGTTAAATGCAAGCAAAGATAGATTCTTTTCTATAATTTCTCACGATTTGAAAAATAGTTTTTTTTCGGTAATGGGATTAAGTAAAATTTTAGCTGACCCTGAAAATAAAGATTCAATTGAAAAAA